>ENA-OWLE01000325-OWLE01000325.1-metagenome-genome-assembly--contig:-NODE-325-length-10240-cov-7.378105_pt1 | contig 10240 bp, 11 predicted proteins | sample MGYA00245345_ERZ651094 | MGnify/ENA primary metagenome ERZ651094 (study PRJEB26857, sample SAMEA4031770) | metagenome | biome: human; feature: oral; material: saliva | place: Philippines | collected 2014... | reverse complement strand
CGATAGTGTTCTTGGCTTCCTCATGGTCAGAAGCCAACAGTACAGTTGTCTGTAGTTGGTCAGCGACTTTCCCACTTGCTAAAGTTGCACCAAAAGTAGTATTAAATCCTTTGACAACATAACTTTGAGGCAATTTTTCTTGAAGTAGCGCTGCTGCAGAAGATTCTGCAGGAACGACTAGGTCATTAAAGGTGTCAAAGTTAACTGGATTGGTGATGTCAATGACGATTTTACCAACCAAAAGTTCTTTATATGTAACAGCAATGCTATCAAGAGCAGCGTAAGGAACTGCCAGAATGATGATATCGCCAATTTCTTTTGCTGGCTCTTGGGCTGTTACAAAGTTGACTGTGTGGCCTGCTTTTTCAAATTGGCCTGCGATGGCTTGGCCCATATTGCCTTTACCAAAAATAGTTACTTGTGTCATATTGAGTTTCCTTCTTTCTTATTTGATTGGGAACATAGTGTTTCCATTGACCGCTTGATTAGCTGGGACTTCTTCTTGCATGACATCCCAATGTTCGATGAATTTGCAATCTACCACGTGGAAGTAGTCAACCGCAATCATGCTCTTGCCGAACCAGTTAGTGTAGCGACCATGAACTGCGACCATGTCACCATCTTCCATAGCAATTCCTGCTTGGTAAGTGATAGCATTGTCAGGAATTAAAAATAGAAGTTATTTTTAGGATGGTTAAAGTATAACAAGTTTTATTCTTACAAGCCAGTAATAAGCTTATTATTTCGTCTTAGAAAAAGAAGGTTTTTTTATTTAAAATTAGATTAATTTTGTAGGTTGATTACACCTTCTAAAATAGTCTAAAACCTAACGATTTTACTTGTTTTTATCTTATCCTTAGTGCATTTGTTCACAAGAGTCATATATTAGTCAAATGATTAAAGGACGTTTTCTGAGAAAACGAAGGCAGATACATTAAACTGATATTACAGTTGTGTAATTGTATTCTCTTGTCAAATAGCTTATGATAGAAATAATATAAGGGAAAAAGGTAACTATTATGGAACAAAAAGTACGCTTTAAAATGCATAAAGTGAAGAAGAACTGGGTGACTATTGGGGTGACAGCACTCTCAATGGTTACTGTTGCTGGTGGAACTTTGTTGGCGGATCAACAGGTTCAGGCCGACGAGCAAAATTCTGCAAATCAGCCGAGTGATAGCAGTCAGGATTTGCTTCAAGACACGCCTGCTACAACTAATGATGCAGCAACTGCAGTAGCTCCAACTATCTCAGCAGATGCTAATACTGCTAGCGTGCCCATTCCTGTCGCAGATGCGACTAGCACGACAGCAAATGCTACAGATAGGGCAGCGACACCTACTGCAAATGCAACGACAGTGGACACTAATTCAGGTCAAGCAGCACCAAGTACAAATGTGCAAGCAGCTACAACTGACACTAGCGCCACAACTACAGATACAAATACTAACACGAATGCTGCAGCAACTGCAACGGATCGTGTAGCTACTACAGACCGTGCAGCGACAACCGATACGGCAAATACAGAAGCTCGTACACGTAGTCGCCGTGACTTGGCAGAAACTCGAGAAGCTAACACTAACAAAGCGACTGGTATCCAATGGATCAACGGTAAACAATACTATGTCAATAGTGACGGTAGTGTGCGTAAGAACTTCGTCTTTGAGCAAGACGGTAAGTCTTATTACTTTGATGCTGAAACAGGGGCTCTTGCGACCAAGTCACAGGATGAATTTTCAACAGAACCTATCAAGGCGACTGTGGATTTTGCATCTGGAAATCAGCTCTACAAAAACGATGACAAATCTTTGGACCAACTAGACACTTTCATCACAGCGGATGCTTGGTACCGTCCAAAGAGCATTCTCAAGGATGGTAAGACTTGGACAGCTTCAACCGAGGCTGACAAACGTCCACTCTTGATGGTTTGGTGGCCTGACAAATCGACTCAGGTTAACTACCTTAACTACATGCAAAATCAAGGTCTTGGTGCGGGATCATTTTCAACTAACTCTAGTCAGGAAAGTCTAGATCAAGCTGCCAAGATGGTTCAGACTAAGATTGAAGAACGTATCGCGCGTGAAGGCAATACCAACTGGTTGCGTACAAGTATTGACCAATTTATCAAGACTCAGCCAGGTTGGAATAGCAGTACTGAAAATAGTTCATATGACCACTTGCAAGGCGGACAATTGCTCTTTAACAACAGTAAGGGTGATACTGGAAACCGTACTAGCCACGCCAACTCTGATTATCGTCTCCTCAACCGCACACCGACAAACCAGACTGGGACACGTAAGTATTTCAAGGACAATTCTATCGGTGGTCTTGAGTTTTTGCTTGCCAACGATATTGACAACTCAAACCCAGCTGTTCAGGCGGAGCAACTTAACTGGCTCCACTTCATGATGAATATCGGAAGCATCATGGCCAATGACCCAACAGCCAACTTTGACGGTTTGCGTGTCGATGCCTTGGACAATGTGAATGCTGACCTTCTCCAAATTGCTTCAGATTACTTCAAAGCAGCCTATGGTGTTGACAAGTCTGAAGCCAATGCGATCAAACACTTGTCATACTTGGAAGCATGGTCTGCCAACGACCCATACTACAACAAGGATACTAAAGGGGCCCAACTGCCGATTGATAATGCCCTTCGTAATGCCCTTACCAACCTTTTGATGCGTGATAAAAATACACGTATGCAGCTTGGTGACATGACGGCCTTCATCAACAGTAGTTTGAATCCACGTGGTGCTAACGATAAAAATAGTGAGCGTATGGCTAACTATATTTTCACCCGTGCCCACGATACTGAAGCCCAAACCATTATCCAACGTATCATCCGTGATCGTATTAACCCAAATCTGTTTGGCTACAATTTCACCCGTGATGAGATCAAGAAGGCCTTCGAGATTTATAACGCTGATATCAATACAGCCCACAAGACTTATGCGTCTTACAACTTGCCATCTGTCTATGCCCTCATGTTGACCAACAAGGACTCTGTGACGCGTGTTTACTATGGAGACCTCTACCGTGAAGACGGTCACTACATGGCCCAAAAGACACCTTACTTTGATGCTATTGACACCCTTTTGCGTGCTCGTATCAAGTATGTAGCTGGTGGTCAAGATATGGAAGTGAAGAAAGTCGGAAATGACGGCCTCTTGACATCTGTTCGTTATGGTAAAGGTGCTAATAACAGTACTGATTGGGGAACTGCTGAAACCCGTACGCAAGGGATGGGTGTCATCATGACCAATAACTACGATTTCCGCTTGGGTAGCAATGAAACTGTAACGATGAACATGGGTAGAGCTCACCGTAATCAGCTTTACCGTCCATTGCTTTTGACAACCAAAGATGGTATCAAGACCTATCTAAATGATTCTGATGTCCCTTCAAGCCTTCTTAAGCGAACAGACCGAAACGGAAACTTGACCTTCAATGCCAATGATATTTTTGGTGTGGAAAACGTGCAAGTATCAGGTTACCTCGGTGTCTGGGTACCAGTCGGGGCTAAGGCTAACCAAGACGCACGTACACAGCCAAGTAACCGTGCCAATAGCGACGGTCAAGTTTACAAGTCTTCAGCAGCTCTTGATTCGCAAGTTATGTATGAAGCCTTCTCAAACTTCCAAGCTTTTGCGGATGATCAGCCAGAACTCTACATGAACCGTGTTCTAGCTAAGAACACTGACTTGCTCAAAGCTTGGGGTATCACATCGGTTGGACTTCCACCGCAGTACGTTTCAAGTAAGGATGGTACCTTCCTTGATTCAACAATTGACAATGGTTATGCCTTTGATGACCGTTATGATATGGCCTTGAGTCAAAATAACAAGTACGGCTCACTTGAGGATCTCCTTAACGTCCTTCGTGCCCTCCACAAAGATGGTATTCAAGCCATTGCTGACTGGGTGCCAGACCAAATCTATAACCTTCCTGGTAAAGAAGTGGTTAATGCCACACGTGTAAATGGTTACGGTTATCACCAAGCGGGCTACCAGATTGTTGACCAAGCCTATGTGGCCAATACCCGTACAGATGGCACAGACTATCAAGGTAAGTACGGTGGTGCCTTCCTTGATGAGCTTAAAGCTAAGTACCCATCTATTTTCAATCGTGTACAAATCTCAAATGGTAAGCAATTGCCTACGAATGAAAAGATTACCAAATGGTCTGCCAAGTACTTCAACGGAACTAACATCCTTGGACGAGGCATCAACTTTGTCCTTCGTGACGATAAGACCAACCAGTACTTTAATACTTCAGCTAACAGCCAACTCTTGCCAACACCACTTCGTGACACAGGTGCCATTACAAGCACTCAAGTCTTCCAACGTCGTGGACAAGATGTTTACTTCCTTCGTGATAATCAAGTCATCAAGAATGAATTTGTTCAAGACGGTAACGGCAACTGGTATTACTTTGGTGCTGACGGTAAGATGACCAAGGGTACTCAAACCATCAATAGCAAGGATTACTATTTCTTTGACAATGGTATCCAATTGCGTAACGCCCTTCGTCGTGCTAACAACGGTTATACTTACTATTATGGTTTAGACGGTGCTATGGTTAAGAATGCTTTTGTTGATTTTGACGACAAGCGTAAGCAGGTGCGTGCCTTTACGACTCAAGGAACCATGGTAGTAGGTAACCTTCATTGGAGTGGTCACCATTTCTACTTTGACCGTGAAACTGGTATTCAGGCCAAGGATCGCATTGTCCGTACAGACGATGGCAAATTGCATTACTATGTTGCAGAAACTGGTGATATGGGACGAAATGTCTTTGCGACAGATAGCAGCACAGGTAAACGTTATTACTTTGACGCTGATGGTAACACTGTGACTGGTTCACGTGTCATTGACGGTAAGACTTATTACTTTAACCAAGATGGTAGTGTCGGTACGGCCTACAGCAACCGAGCTGATTCTATTATCTTTGAAAATGGTAAGGCCCGTTACATCACACCAGCAGGCGAAATCGGACGTAGCATCTTTGTCTACAATCCAGCGACTAAGGCTTGGAACTACTTTGATAAAGAGGGAAACCGTGTCACTGGACGTCAATACATTGATGGTCACCTCTATTACTTCAAGGAAGATGGTAGCCAAGCTAAGGGTGAAATTATCGTAGAAAATGGCATTAAGTATTACTATGAGCCAGAAACAGGTATTCTCGCTAGCGGACGCTACCTCCAAGTAGGTGATAACCAGTGGATGTACTTCAAACACGACGGTTCACTGGCTATCGGCCAAGTTCGTGCTGATCATGGCTACCTTAAGTACTTTGATGAAAATGGTATCCAAGTCAAGGGTAAAACTGTTGTCGAAGATGGTAAGACTTATTACTATGATGCCCACAGTGGAGCTCTTGTAACAAGCAGCTTTGCTGAGATTGCACCAAACCAATGGGCTTACTTCAATACTGAAGGCGAGGCCCTTAAAGGCAAGTGGACTATCAATGGCAAGGAATACTACTTTGACCAAAATGGTATCCAATACAAGGGTAAAGCCGTTAAGGTCGGCAGTCGTTACAAGTACTATGACGAAAACGATGGCCAACCTGTAACCAATCGCTTTGCTCAAATCGAGCCTAACGTCTGGGCTTACTTTGGAGCAGATGGTTATGCCGTGACAGGCGAACAAGTCATCAATGGCCAACACCTTTACTTTGACCAATCAGGTCGCCAAGTTAAAGGAGCCTACGTCACAGTCAATGGCCAACGCCGTTACTACGATGCTAACACTGGTGAATATGTCCCAGGAAGATAAGCAGTAGTAGCCCCTGTGACTGACCAGAGAACACACAGACGAGAATGAGGGAAAATTCTCAAGAAAAGATCGTGAAAACGGTCTTTTTTGTGCTTTTATTTCGATTTTATTTCGAAATAGTATTGACAGTAGTTTATGAAAAGCGTATAATTTTTTTCAAAAAAAAGAAAATAGGTGTGCTCACCAAGATAGCATTTCTTTCTGAATTCGATGATAGTATAAATCAAATGTTTAGCTTGAGAAAAGCAGGACCTATTTAGGGAGTATTCTAAATGACAAAAAGTAATAACACGCAAATTTCGGATATCTTAAATAATATCTATAATCTAATTATAAATCCAGAAACAACTGAAAATGAGAGGAAGTTGCTTGTAACGTTTAAAAATGAATTAGAAGATGGAAAAAAGGATAATGGTGAACTTCTTGCAGAGTTACGCAGAGCTATTCAAGTTCTAGCAGTCGACAATCTTTCTAAAGGAATTTCACTGAGTTCGGGAGTGAGTGAGTTGAGCAAGACTCTCACAGAATTCCAAAATGAATCAGAACGTAACATTAATCTAGCAATAGGCTTGTCATCAATCGGCATGTATTTTAGATGATTTGTCTGTTTGTGATGATTAATAATTAAAATGACAAAAAAGATCGTGAAAACGGTCTTTTTTTGTGATTCTATTTTGATTTTTTTCGAAATAGAATTGACTGTAGTCTATGAAAAGCGTATAATCTATTTCGGAAAGTATTGAAATAGTTATTCTCACCAAGATAGCATTCCTATCCCGTCTCAATGAAAGGATAAATCAAATGGAAACACTCCTGTTTATGACAATTCTTGCCATGTTAGTTATCGCCATCACAAGTTTTATCGTCTTGAGGAAAAGATGGCAATTTTCAATCAAGGTCTTTTTAGTCGGTCTGATTGGCTTTGCCTTACCAGTCATGATGATTGAAGGACCTATCAATGCCTTGGTTTTATCTACTTTTGCTCACTCCTCTAAGTGGTTTACCATTGTTTATGGAGGACTTATGGCTGGCCTTGTTGAAGAAACAACTCGCTATTTGGTTTTTAAGGTCCTTGCAAAGAAAAGAAGTTTGATGACGTCTGATATTGTAGCTTACGGTTTTGGACATGGTCTTAGTGAATTTATCTTGCTTGGTGTGATGGGCTTACTTACTAACATCATTGTTTTACAGGCCATCCATTCAGGTCAGGCCAGTCAGTTACCTTCACTTCTTGTGAGTCAGGTCAACCAACTAACTGGATTTGCTGTGGTTATGTCTCTGTTTGAAAGGCTAGTTGGCTTGTTGTTACAAGTCTTGCTTACAGCTTGGAATTTTCTAGCAGTCACTAAGCATAAGCTGTCATTCTATTTTGGGGCTATTTTACTCCATGCTACCATTGATTTTTTGGCAGGTGCTTATCAACAAGGGATAGCCAGCAATATCTTATTAATCGAAGCCATATTAGTTATTTATGTGCTAGGTGTCGGACTTGTGACACGCCAAATTTGGAAAAAGGAGGAAACTCATGGGCTTATCTGAAACCTTAAAAGCCATCTCTGCCCCTGTGAGGAGAGAAATTTTAGACTATCTAAAGTCTGGCCCTAAGTCTGCGGGTGAAATCAGCCAGCAGTTTGACTTGGCTCCTGCAACAGTTTCTCATCATTTGTCTACCTTGAGAAAAGCAGGACTTATTGAAGAAGCAAAGCATAAGAATTTTATTTACTATAGTTTGAATTTAACTGTTTTTGAAGAAATTTTAACATGGATTCAGTCACTAGGAGGAAAAGAAGATGAGAAATAATATGCAAAGAGTCATTGGTAATATTGTGATACTCACACCGGTTATTGTCGGCTTAGCTCTTTACCAACAACTCCCAAATCGGGTGGCTATCCACTTTAATGTGGAAGAACAAGCCAATGGTTTTATGGATCGCAATCTAGCAATAGTTGTCCTTCCCTTTATTGCTCTTGTCATTTATAATCTCTTATTTTCATATTTTAAACAAATAACCATTCTATTCTTAAAAGAGTTCATGTTATGGCTTATTCCGATTTCTGCAGTCATCATTCAAGGTCTTATATTGACTGTTGCCATGGGGGGACATGTTCAAGTTCGATTGACTGTCATTTGGTTAGTGGCACTCATTTTTCTAGTAATCGGAAATTATCTTCCTAAAAGTATTGGCCTAGCTACTAAAAATCACAGTGAGAACAGCAAGTCAGTAGCGAGAAAGTTAAGTTACCTAATGGTTGCAATGAGTCTTGCCTTGTTAATCAGCCTATGCTTTAACCCCTATACTACGATTATTATTTTAGGTGTTTTTATAGTTCTAATCTTGAGTATCTTGTTACCCAATTTTCGCTATTTAAGTAAAGGATGTAAGAATGACGTCTAAAAGCAATCTGATTGAAGATAACAAAAGGGTCGAGAATCAGAGCTTTCTCTACTTTCTACACGATGAGAAAAAATTTGATGTAAAGGCGCTTGATGACTTGTGTCACTACATCATAGAACTGGATACAATCAGTCTCGAGCAGCTGAGAGATATCCATTATATTGAAAATCAAATACTACGCCATCTTGTGTATCATTTTGATGATAATGATTTAAGTAAAATCTCAAATCTCCCTTTTGAGTACTGGGAGTATATAGAGCCCTTTGAACGTTTAGTGGCATGTTTGTATGAAGGTGATGTGAAATAATGGCAATGATTCGAGTCGTAAGAAGGATTTGCTCGAGCGTCTGTATCCTAAAGATGTCAAGGATTATTTTAATTTGAAGTAGATTGTTGATAGAGATTCTGTCAGGTAGCTTCTTTTAGGGGCTACCTTTTGAGCATTATATTTTACAACTTATCACTAAGTATGTAAAATAAAGCCAAGGTTGAGGATGAACTTCTTAATCAAAATATATTTTTAGAGGTGAATAACGATGTCAACACTTAAAGAACAAGCTATTAACTATCTTAACGCAGTATTTAACGAAAAAGATCTTGAAAAAGTTGAAACTTTTTGGAAAGACGATATGATCCAACACAACCCAAGCATGCCAAATGGTTTGGATGTCCTTCGTGGATTTATCACATCAGAAGACAATCAAATTTCTTATGAACCAGGTATTGCTATGGAAGAAGGTAATATCGTTGCAGTGCATGGTCGCTATTCAAACTGGTTTGGAAAAACAATGATTGCGGTAGATTATTTCCGTGTTGAAGATGGAAAATTTATTGAACATTGGGATGTCATGCAAGAAGAGGTTCCAGCTAGCGAAGCAGTGAATGGCAATGCCATGTTTCCAATTAAGTAATGAAAGGGAGTAAAAGCAGATGAAACTTGAAGGTAGAACAGCTGTAGTACGTTTTGAAACAGGGTTTCAATTTCAATTAGAATACTTGGCAGACAATAAGATGACTTGGACTAGCCTTGCTGAAGATGGCTTGGGAAGTGAGACAGATAGGATTTATACAAAGGAATTGACAGATGACCTTATCAGTGTTAGCTGGATTGAGTCAACTGGAAATTCTATCACACATCATATCAATCTTGCAGAAGGGACAGTTTGGGCGTTCATGTCTTGGAATGATCCAGAAGCCTTTGGACAACGACAAACATTGACGCATTCAGGCACATTTGAATTTATTAAATAGGAGAAATACAATGGCACAAATCACAATTTTTGGACAAGGAAATATGGGACAGGCAATTGCTAGTCGTTTTGAAAAAGCTGGCAATACAGTTAATTTCATTACAAAAGACCAAGAAGCAGCTTCTTTTGGGGAGATTGTTGTCTTGGCAGTCCCTTATGGGGCAATTGAGGGCATTCTTTCAACTTATGCTAGCCAATTGGCAGGAAAAATTATAATTGATATTAGCAATCCAGTTAATTTTGATACCTTTGATGACCTAGTAGTTCCAGCTGATTCTTCAGCGGCTGCACTGATTCAAGAAAAATTGCCAACTAGTTTTGTTGTGAAAGGATTTAACACGACCTTTGGAGCAAGCTTAGCGACAGGAAAAGTAGCAGATCAAGCTATGACGACGGTTTTACTAGCCTCAGATCATGCTGATGCCAAGGCAAAAATTGAAGAAGTTTTGTCTGGAAGTGACCTTCGTGTCAAAGATGCAGGTAGTTTGAAACGCGCTCGTGAATTAGAAGCAATGGGCTTTTTACAAATCAGCTTAGCAGCGAGAGAACAAGTTTCTTGGACAGGTGGCTTTGCAGTTCTAGATTAATGAGCTTGGCAATAGAGGTAAAATTTGTCAACTTATTGGATGAAAAATAGAAATGAGTTTGGGACAAAAAGATTTCGATTTTTGAAAATCTTTACTATTAAGCTATTTAAATAAATGGTTTAAATTAATAAAAAAGCGACCAAACGAAGTTTTCTGGTATTTAAACTTCCTACAGACAACTGTACTGTTGGCTTCTGACCATGAGGAAGCCAAGAACACTATCG
>ENA-OWLE01000324-OWLE01000324.1-metagenome-genome-assembly--contig:-NODE-324-length-10269-cov-3.750245_pt1 | contig 10269 bp, 12 predicted proteins | sample MGYA00245345_ERZ651094 | MGnify/ENA primary metagenome ERZ651094 (study PRJEB26857, sample SAMEA4031770) | metagenome | biome: human; feature: oral; material: saliva | place: Philippines | collected 2014... | reverse complement strand
GCATACAAAAAGGCCTGGCAATTGCCAGGCCTGAATCCATCAAGATTTAGTTTTGTGTTGGAGAAGTATTTGATAAGAGTTTTTCATAAGCAAACTCATATTTTTGTACGTCCCCTGCTCCCATAAAGACAATCACAGCGTCTTTATAATTTAATAATGGAGATACATTATTCAGCGGTAATACTTTCGCGCCACCTTTAACTAGTTTTGCTAAGTCTTCGATAGAAACATCTCCTGATTCTTCACGAACTGATGCAAAGATATCGCATAAGTATACATGGTCTGCAAGTGATAACACTGATGCAAACTCTTCTAAAAGCGCGATTGTACGAGTAAATGTATGTGGTTGGAAGACTGCTACCACTTCTTTTTCTGGATATTTTTGACGTGCCGCATCTAATGTTGCACGAATTTCAGATGGATGGTGAGCGTAGTCATCGATGATAGTCACGCCGTTAATCACTTTTTCAGAGAAGCGACGTTTTACTCCACCGAAAGTGCTGAATTGTTCAGCTAATTCATTACGATCTAAATCATTTAAGTAGTAGAATGCGATAATCGCTAATGCATTAAGGATATTGTGGTCTCCATATGTTGGAATATAGAAATGACCGTACAACTCACCTTTAATATAAGCATCGAAGTAGCTTCCGCCTTTTTCCTTACGGATGTTTTTAGCAATCACATCATTGTTTTCACCTACACCATAATAAGTAACAGGTACAATAGCATCTAATGCACGTAATCTTTCGTCATCCCCACAAGCGATGATTCCTTTTTTCACTTGTTTCCCGAATGCTTCAAAGGCGCTTTGAACATCTTCGATATCTGTATAGTAATCAGGATGGTCAAAGTCAATATTGGTCATGATGGCATAATCTGGACGGTAGGCCATAAAGTGACGTTTATATTCACAAGCTTCCAGTACGAAGTGTTCTGAACTTTCAACTCCTTTACCAGTTCCGTCCCCGATAAGATAACTTGTTGGCTCCATTCCACTTAATACGTGAGCTAATAATCCAGTCGTACTTGTTTTACCGTGAGAACCAGTAATCGCCACACTCTTATAACCCTTTAATAATTCGCCTAAGAATTTGTGGTAACGAACCACTTCCACACCTTTTTCACGCGCAGAAACTAATTCTTCGTGACTATCTGGGAAAGCATTCCCAGCAATCACAATTTGTCCTTCTTTAATATTGTCAGCGCTGAATGGTAATAATGTAATTCCAGCTTCTTCCAATCCTTTTTGTGTAAAGAAGTATTGTTCTAAGTCTGACCCTTGTACTTTATAGCCTTCCCCATGTAATACTAAGGCTAATGCACTCATTCCTGATCCTTTTATTCCCGTAAAGTGATAAATCTTACTTTTATCCATTTTTTCTCCTCGCTTTTCTACTACTGTTTTTTCGGATGAACATATGGCAACTGACGTTCATGTTGCTCTTGTTCCATAATCATCGATAATGATTTTTTCATCGCACGTCTTTGCTTTCCAGTTAATGGTTTCTCTGGTGCTTTTCGTCTTTCAACTTTTGTCTCCATCAATCCTTCTAACAAGGACTCTTGCACGGCTTCAACTTTGGAATCTTGTTTGCGCTTGAAGGCAGGTATATACCCTTTTGTTGCAAACACTTGACTTTGTACCGGCACTTCACTAGATGTACCATTATACTCTTTCAAGCGTTTTTCAATAGTGTCTTCTTGCTCATCAACCGACACCAACAAGGATTCTTCCTTCTCGAATAAAATCAAATCTGTACTGGTTGGTAATAACTCGCTTTCTAATTCACGATAGGAAACTTTGGGCTCAATCTCTTTTTCCAAACCTCTCGTGCTAGATGGCACTGAACTTGGTTTAAACGGTTTTCGTTGATTCGTATTCAAATAAGAAGTCCAATCAACACGTGGTTTATACTTTTGATGCCCCTGGGTTGCTTTCTCTTTAAACGAGCGAAATTGAGATGGTAATTGATGCTCCTCATTATCAATCGGTTGTAAGAGCGCAGCATCAGGTTTCTCATCAAAAGGTAAGGATTTGTGTGGAGTCTCATCTTTTCTTGTTACATCAACTCGTGTCATTTCTTCAACAACTTGATCTTCAAAACTTTGACCTTGCTTCAAGTAATTCGGAAAAGTAGTCTTTTCACGTCTTGATTGCAAAGAAGTGAATGAATCGATTTTCTCGTTAAATGGTTCATTCATGACTCCTTATCCTCCTTTATTGTAAGTTTAATGATTTAAATGGCGTTCCTACTGGAGTCGCATCATCTAATACTAAGATTCCTTTTTTCGCAGGTGCATTTTCTAGTCCTAATTCACGCGCTGAGCAAAGCATTCCGTAACTTGCAACACCGCGTAATTCACCTGCCCAAATAATAGCGCCACTTGGCATTACTGTACCAGGTTTAGCAACGACCACTTTTTGTCCTTCTTTTACATTTGGTGCTCCGCAGACAATTTGTAACACTTCAGAGTCACTTACTCGTGTCATTGTAACGTGTAAGTGGTCAGAATCTTCATGATCCACGCAGCTTTCAACGTATCCAACAACGAGTGCATCTTCAGGTGTTAAATCTAAAGAAGAAACATCAAATCCAGCTTTTTCAATTAAACCTTTTACAACTTCTTGTTGCTCGGGCGTTAAGATTTGTTGTCCATCTTCTTCAAATGAAATCACTTCAGAAATCTTTTCAATATTATATCCTAGAACTTCTTTTGACTCACGAACAAAGACTTGAGTCACATTTCCTTTTTTCTCATAGTCAACGTCATAACGACTAGCCACGCCGCTTGTTAATAATAACGTATCGCCGATTCCTTTATTATTATAAAAACTTAACCACATAAATTTACCTCTTTATTATTAATTTGTTCTTCCATCTAAAATGGTGTTCACTGTGCTACGGTCTAACGCACGGATTGTTTGGATGACCATTTCACGTGCTGCTTCGTAGTCACGAATGGAGAACATGGTTTGATGTGTATGAATATAACGAGCACATACTCCAATCACTGCACTTGGAACGCCTTGATTCATTAAGTGTGCTTTACCAGCATCTGTTCCACCTTGAGAAACAAAGTATTGGAACGGAATGTTATGTGTTAACGCAGTGTCCTCTAAGAATTCTTTCATACGAGGAAGAGTCACCATACCTGGATCTAAAATACGTAATAAGAATCCTTGGTCTAAGTGCCCAAATGTTTCTTTTGACCCATTAATATCATCTGCTGCTGAACAGTCTACAGCAAAGAACAAATCAGGATTGAACTTCGTCACACTTGGACCCGTTCCACGTAATCCGACTTCTTCTTGAACATTTGCTCCAGCGATTAATGTATTTGGTAATTCCTCATCTTTAACAGCTTTTAACGCTTCAAGAACCACTGTACATCCGTAACGGTTATCCCATGATTTAGAAATCATGCGTTTCTTATTCGCAGTCCAAATGGTTTCTACGTCTGGAACGATTGTATCACCAGGACGGCAGCCATATTCAAGCGCTTCTTCACGTGAAGTAAACCCTGCATCGAATAAAATATCCGTTACTTTCACTGCTGGTTGTTGACCACCTGCAGCACGTAAAAGATGTGGTGGAATGGAAGAAGAAATAATTGGGTAGTCGCCTTTACGTGTTAATAATGTAAAACGTTGCGCTGAAACTACATATGGGTTCCATCCTCCTAAAGGACTTACTTTGAACATTCCGTTTGGAGTGATATTTGTCACCATGAATCCAACTTCATCCATATGTGCTGCAATCATAATGCGAGGTGCATCTTCTTCAATGCTCTCACGAACTCCAAAAATTCCACCTAAGCCGTCTTGTTCAATACGGTCTACTAAAGGTGTTAATTCGCTTCTCATAAAGTCGCGAATACGGCCTTCATGCCCACTTGTCCCTTTCATTTCTGTTAACGTTTTGATTAATTGTTCTGTATGAGCTTCCATTGTATCCTCTTCTTTCCTGCACTTTAAAATATCTTATAAACGCGCCAAAAGCTGGAGGAACTCCAGCTTTCTTTGATTATCCAATTCTGTATAAATCAATAACGGCTCCTGTTTTGGCATCTGCATAAAATTCATATTGGACAAGTTCATCATCTTCCTTGCGAGTAACCCCACCATAATAAACTTCCCCATAAAATTCTGGGCTATCCACGAATACAGGTTCCATTTCAATCCAAGAGCCTTCGATGGTCCCTACGACTTGAAATAATTTACGTACATTTTGAACAATAACATCTCCATTGACGTTTCTACGTTCAAACCATTTTGAAGCGGCCCATGCCCCAATAACAGCTCCTGCTGCTAGAAGGAAGCTCGCGCCTTTACAACTATGTTTTGATTCCATATGAATCAGGCTCCTTTACTTGTTATTCAGGTTGTTTAAAAGCTTTTCTCTCTTGTGGGAAAATCACTTCCACACGATAAATCGGATGACCTTTTGCTGAAAATTTCTCTTCATATTCTGTCATCACATTTCCTGGAAATTCCACTTGATGTAAATCTAACCAAACTTGTTTTAACACAAGTCCAAATTGTGAGAATGAAGCAAGGCTGTATTCAAACAATCCGCGGTTATCTGTTTTGAAGTGTAATTCTCCAAATGGTGGTAATACTTTTTCATATCCTACTAAGAAACTTTCATGAGTCAAGCGACGTTTTGCATGACGTTTCTTTGGCCATGGATCCGAGAAGTTTAAGTAAATTTGGTCTACTTCTCCATCTTCGAAGTAGTCTGTTACTTGTCCACCATTCACATGTAATAATTGTAAGTTTGGAACATCTGCTGCAAGAGCTTTTTCAAGTGCGACAACTAGGACGCTTTCTTGAATTTCAATTCCAATATAGTTAATATTTGGGTTTTGACGAGCCATACCGCTCACGAATTGGCCTTTCCCAGAACCAATTTCAATATGGATTGGATTGTTATTACCAAAACGTTCGTGCCATCTTCCCTTCCATTGCGCTGGATCTTGGATGACCATTTCTGGGTGAGAGGCTAAAGCATCTTTTGCCCAAGGTTTATTTCTTAATCTCAATGTCTAACTCCTGTCTATTCTTCTGTGGTTTTTCCAATACGATTATTGTAAATCGACTTCACTAAAAGAATTTTCTCATTCATTTCAAGGTAACGTCCCTCGAAGTGCGTTTTCTTAATATAATTCAAGCAATTCATTAAGGCATACCATTCAATTCGTTGATAAATATTTGTAGACAGTTGTAATCCATACATATCAAGCCATTCACCCCATTGATGAACAGGAATGTATTGCGTCAAGATCATTGTCAAATCAGAAACCGGATCGGCAAGGCGAACCATTTCCCAGTCGACAAGATAAAGCTTTTCGTCTTCAGATAACATAAAGTTACGACGATCAAGGTCTCCGTGACAAACGGTTTTCCCAACTTCACTAACAAGCGGAATTGTTTCAATTAAGTAATTTAATACTTCGTTTAAGAAACGGTGAGTTTGTAAGCCTGACTGTAAATTATTTAAATATTCATCGATGAATTTTTGAGTGCTATACTCTTCACCTTGAATTTGTTGTAACATTTGTAAAAGATTTGGGGATTGGTGAATCTGTTTTAACAGCTCAATGACTTCGACGGAACCCATTTCTTCCTTAGTGAGGGATCTGCCAGACAACCATTCTTGAGCTGTAATGACATCACCATTACCCGCACGTTTGGTCCATATTAACTTAGGAGTGATACCTTCACCCGATAGCACCGCTAAAAACGGTGAAGCATTTCTCTTTAGAAATACACGTTCATGGTCTTTAACTCCCATGTACGCTTGACCGGTGTCCCCACCAATTGGATGGAGATCCCATCCTGAGTCCATGTTATATTCCATCTATTCCATCCCTAACGACAAATTCTGTTTCCTTTAATAAATCTATTCTTTTATTGTATGGTTTTATGCCATTTGAGTCAAGTTTGTGTGTTACTTTTAGCCTACAATCTTAAATTTTTCTTCTCTTCTTAAGGAATCGATATCGTAAATAAAATTGTGTAAAGAATACTCCAAAAAGCGGATAGAAAATAATCCCTACTAAACCAATCACATCCCGCATCCCTATCACTGAAGCAATGCCAAGTACGACACCGGATGCGACCATCGTCATCATGAGGACCGATAAATTATCCTTAAGACGAGTGTTACTATCTACAAGAGATGCAAAATGACTATTTTGTGTATTCGCGCTTTGAATGACTCCAACCAATTGAAATCCTAAAAGCATCACAAGCAACGCATTAACGATAAAGTTCCAATAATACGGTTGTGAGAATAACGCTACTACAAAGCTCACGACTGCCAGTTGCAATAATAAACTCATATATTGGCTTGTACGAATGACTGTACGACTTACTAAATAGCGATGACCACTTGGTTGATTCCCAACAAGCACCTTCAATACGCCATCTAAATAAGAGCGACGATGTGCTTGAGGTTTATGCACCATTGGCACATCTACAAATAAGGCAAATAAACGATAAATGCGTTGTTGTCTTTCTAATTCCATTTCAATCATTTTATCAAATTGGTATACAAACGCTGCTTTTCCATAATATTGTTCGACAAAGATACTTAGAAGTACCGGAATTACCAATAATACAATTGACCAACCTTCAGAAATCCATAAAAACATTCCGAAGAAGTTTGCTACTGCAATCATGTAAATACCCAGTTTTTCCATCCATGTAAAATGAAGCACTCCACGGTAAGCGTATTTCGTACAACGGAATAATAAGTCTTTAAAGAACACTTGTAGTAGGAATAATTTAACGAACATACTCATATTCGTCCCATACGCTTGTGCCACAATTGGAAAGATTATTCCAGTTGAAGTCAGCATCACAAGTAGCGGAAGTACCCAACTACGATGAATGGCTTTTTGTAAATACGCCTTAAAGTCTTGTCCTACTACCGATAAAAAGATTCCATCAGCTGGTTCGAGTAAGGTTGCTACCCCACCGAAGAATGGAATACTTGCTAGTAAAGCTCCAAGCAATCCTAACAATGGTAATTCCAACACACGAATCGTTTGAATCCAACTCGAATATTGCACCATGATAAAACCAAATAAGAAAAATAAGACAATCAAGAAATGGTCATTCAGTACATAACGCATATACTTCATGCTTTTCTTTTGATATTTTCTTACTCGAGTCTCAAAAACCTCTGCACTATTCATGGGCATCGTCCCCTGTCGTTAATGCAAAGTAGATTTCCTCTAGGGAAGATTCTTCAATATTCGAAGTAGCGCGTAAGCCTTCGATATCGCCTTGAGCAATCACTTTTCCTTCGTGCAACACGATGAAGCGATCACAATACTTCTCGGCAGTATCCAACACGTGAGTCGACATTAATATCGCTGCACCCTGTTCCTTTTTCTCTTTCAACACTCGAAGTAAGGTACGAATTCCAAGTGGGTCAAGTCCTAAGAATGGTTCGTCAACCACATAGACGGGTACGTCAAGCATTAATGCACAAACGATTAATACCTTTTGCTTCATCCCTTTTGAAAAATACGCTGGAAACCAATCCAATTGCTTTGTAAGACGAAATGCTTCCACAAGCTCCATTGCATGCTTCATTGTTTCTTCGTTCATTTGATTATATGAGCGCGCAACAAATTCAATATGCTCTCTAAACGTCAATTCTTCATATAGAACTGGGCTTTCCGGAATCACCGCAATCGATTGACGATAGCCACGTTGATTTTCGAGGATGCTAAGTTTCTCCACTTCCACTCTTCCGCTAAATGGTGTGAGCTGTCCAATAATCGTTTTAATCGTTGTACTCTTACCGGCACCATTTAGCCCGATAAGCCCACAAATTTCTCCTGGGTTCACCTCAAAAGTGATATCCGAAATCACAGGAACTTTCGTATACCCTGCAGTCACTTTGTTTAATTGTAGTGTCATATAGATTCTCCTATCTAACTATTCGACTCATTATACCATAAACCAAAAAAAGTGTGAAAGGACGCAGTTTAACCGCCTTTCACACTCAAAGCCACATATTTAATTATTTATTCTGTGCGACCTCGTTTTAATCGTCCATCGTCAAATCTGCTTAATACTTTATCCGAAAATACAACTAAATTTTCATCAACAAAAATCGAGCGGTTATTTCCAACTTTAAAACGAGATAAAAATTTCGTAATCGGTATTAATAAATAGAAGTATATCACGATTTGTGGAGCCACAAAAGATAACCCTAAAATAATTACAGAAGTTAAGTACGAACGAATATGGAATCGTTTGAACACAGTAAGCATTTCATCCATTCTTTCATAGTTTGCTTCTTCTAATGCTTGTCTCAACACAAAATAGTTTTCAATATCAATCAATACTGAAATAATAGCAATCAAAATTCCATAGGCAAGTACAGAAACAATTCTATCCTCAAAACTAAAAAGGAACTTTGTAAAAAGCGGTACGAGACAGATTCCTAAGTGAGCTACTAAATCGATGGATAAAATCGAGAACGTAATTTGTTTTGAGCGACCCAAAAACTGAGAGCGTTCAAACCAAAAGTTCGCAATAACAACAAAACTTTGCGCAAATAAAAAGATTTCTCTGGCAAACTGCCACATATCCTCCATCGATGTCGGTGTATTGATTTCTAATACTAAAACGGTTATCGCAATAGCAATAATCGCATCGCTTAACGCATCTAATTTCCCCTTCATAAAGACGCCTCACTTTCATTTTGATATTTTAGGCGATGTTCTATCAAAATGCAATGAACAACAACCGCTTCTAGCCTTTCATTTTACGCCATTTTTTGATACCATAGAGGTACGAACTCAAGGAGGATTTACCATGACAGATTGCATTTTTGACAAAATTATTCATAAAGAAATTCCAGCACATATTGTGTATGAAGATGACGTGGTTCTTGCGTTTCTCGATATCTCGCAAGTGACACCTGGACACACACTAGTTGTTCCAAAAAAACACGTAGCGGATATCTTCGAATATGATGAAGACTTAGCAAGCGCAGTTTTTGCACGTATTCCTAAAATTGCACGTGCCGTTCAAGCGTCAAATCCAGACATTAAAGGTTTAAATATTTTAAGTAATAATGGGGAGTTGGCCTACCAAAGTGTCTTCCACTCTCACATCCATTTAATTCCACGTTATACAAAAGAAGATGGCTTTGGATTAAAATGGAACCCAGCAAACCCAAGTTCAGAAGTATTAGCAGAAATCGCGCAATCAATTCGCGAACAAATGGAGGCATAATCAATGAGTAAATTTCTAAAAGGTTTTATTTTCGGTAGTGTCATCGGTGGTGCCGTTGCCCTACTAAACAATCCAAGAAGCGGAAGAGAAAATCGTGAAATCTTGGCAAAACAAGTTCAAGAAGTGACACAGGATATTACTGTCATTAATACAGGAAAATCCACTCTTGAAAGAGGCATCAAAGAAATCCAAGAAACAATCCTTCCACAAACAATGGAAGTTGTCAATGCAATCCAAGAAGAAGTAACAAAATTCCAATTGGAAAATAAACCACGCTTCAGACGTATCCAAGATAAAATCCAAACATTGCAAACACATCTTAAAGAAATGAAATAGAGGGTTTGCCCTATGATTAAATTATTTGCATCGGACATGGACGGTACTCTCCTCACTAACCACGTGGAGATTCATAAAAATAACATTCAAGCGATTCGAAAAGTCCAAAAACAAGGGAAGCACTTCATCGTTTGTACTGGACGCGATTATCTTCAAGCCAATTTCGCGCTTGAACAAGCAGAATTACATCTTCCTGTCATCGCCATGAATGGAGCTCAAATTTTCGATAAGAACCATGAGATTATTTGGGAAGTAACGATCCCACACGATACTGTCTATACTCTATTAGATTACTTCGATTCGATTGACTTAGACTGGCAGCTCGTGACTTCTGAAGGAAACTTTAGAAAAAACTATGCTCTTTTTATCAACAAAGTCATCGAACGAAAAAAGGCTGAAAGAAATAATCTATCGCCTGAACAATTGAAAGAGGAAATTAAACAGCTAAAAATCCTTCTAGAGGCAACCGATGTGACGACTGCCGAAGAAGTGCTATCGATTCCAGAGATTAAGGTGTTCAAGATTATCGTCTCTCATGATGACGGGCCAGCCTTTTTTAAACCAGTCCGTGAGCACATCGACAAAGCTCATCCGAACCTTGTCGTAACTTCTGCATTTATTACGGATTTAGAAATCAATCATAAAGATGCTCAAAAAGGCATCGCGGT
>ENA-OWLE01000323-OWLE01000323.1-metagenome-genome-assembly--contig:-NODE-323-length-10290-cov-7.635662_pt1 | contig 10290 bp, 9 predicted proteins | sample MGYA00245345_ERZ651094 | MGnify/ENA primary metagenome ERZ651094 (study PRJEB26857, sample SAMEA4031770) | metagenome | biome: human; feature: oral; material: saliva | place: Philippines | collected 2014 | study... | reverse complement strand
CTCGGCTATCTAAGGGAGAGGATTTGGATTTGATCTATACGAATCCAAAGAACCACATTGTTTGTTTTATACCTACTTACCAGCCTGGTGGTGGGGACAGTACGAAGTGCTATTTTGTAGATGGCCGTGAAGAACTCGTCCATCTGCCGATGCGCACCATTACGCGGGAGCTAGCGGTACAGGAAGGGCTAAGGCCCAATTACATTATGACCAGCGACGGTCGGCGCAGCAGCTATACATCGCCTAAGACCTATGGTCCACATCTAACCTTTGCCCATATCAAATGTCGGCGCCCTGTCGGCAAAGACGTGGTATACGGTCTCTTTAACGTGGCTATACCCTATGAATATATCGTTACGGAAGGTCCCGAACCCGATACGAGCTATATTCACGTGGGGGACTTCGCACCGATTCTGGTGTACCAATCCCCACGTCACGTCAAACATAAACTGAACGAAGCCATGCTAGAACACTGCAACTACGTGCGCAAAATGCTAGCCCGCATCAAACTCAGTCAAAACCCACAAGTCGTGGCCGAACTATTTATCGCCTGGAGAGACCTAACGAGATAACGATTAGTTAGGTGGTGAAAGTAGGGTTTAGAGGGGAGAGAAAAGGAGGGCTTATAGGGAGAAAAATATAATACGGAAGACATAAAATAGGTGATCATAAATACATAATACGACTCAAACACTTGATTATATTCCAAGAAGAACCACCCCAATCAGGGGTGGTTCTTCTTTTGTCTAAAATTATTTTCTGCTAAAATCTATTTATAAACCATTAATTTTTAAAGAAATATTATATAAATCTTATATTTATAAGATATAATCGTAAAAGATGAAGAATTCATGATAGATTAATGAATTTTGGTTCCGTATAAGTGTAATATGATTACATCTTAAGTTATACCGTGTACATGTAAAGGGGTATTGATTATGTGTTTGCAATGGCGTTTTCCTGATAATGGAAATGGTATGGAGTATGGTTTAGAGACGGGCGATATTGATATTTTTAAGAAGGATCCAATTGGTTCATTGGCGAGGGAGATATGTCAAAACTCTATTGATGCTAATAGAGGTATTCATCCTACGCGTATAGAGTTTAGCACTTTTGATGTTGCTCGTAATGATATTCCAGGTATTGATGAATTATCTGAACAAATTGAAGCTTGTTACCAATATCGTAAAGACGATAAAAAGGAAGGTGCTGCTATTCAGGCAATACACTCTATGATTAATTTGCCGATTATTCCATGTCTTCGTATTAGTGACTTTAATACCACTGGATTAATAGGTGTCTCTACATTTGAACGTGGAGTACCTTTTTATAACCTAACTAAAACATCAGGTACTAGTTTTAAAGGTGCTGGTAGTGGAGGATCTAAGGGTATTGGTAAGGCTGCAGCCTTTGTTGCAAGTGGAACAAGAACAGTATTCTATTCTACTTATACACAACGAGAAGAGAAGGGTTATATAGGTATTTCAAAGTTACGCTCTGTGCCAATTGATGCAGATGGCTATAAGATGTCTGTTGCAGAAGGATATTATGGATGTAAAGAAGATAGTTTCCCATATGTAGATAGTGAATTATGCCTTGATCCTAATTTTACTCGAGCATATGGTGACTATGGTACCGATTTATATTTAATTGGTTTTGGACATAGAGCAAATTGGAAGTCTGATTTAATGTTTAAACTATTAGATAGCTTTATGGTTGCTTTTGTTAAAGGATTATTAGAAGTTACTGTTGATAACATTACATTAAGTAAAGATACAATTAAAAAAATTATTTATGACACTACTTCTTTCCCAGGTAAAGATGCTAGTAGCTTAAAGTCTATAATGGCACAATATGAACTTTTAACATCTGTAGATAATGTTACTCATATTGAAAAAATAGTAAAAGGTTATGGACCTATTAATGTTTTGGTAAAAAGTTATTCTCAAGGTGAAAGTCATAGATCTACAGGGACTTGTGATATTATCCGATATCCATATATGAAAATTACTAGCCATGGTGTAGGTCGTTTAATACCATATTCAGCTATATGCATTATTGAAAATGGTGATTTAAATGAAGCCCTGCGCCGTATGGAGAATGCTGAGCATACAGCCTGGTCATGGGAGCGTTTAGAAGGTGAGGAAGTGCAATCTGATGCAAAATCCACACTTAGTAGATTAAAAAACCTTATTTCTAGAGCAATTAATGAGGCGTTAAAAACAGAGGTAGGCGATAAAACAGATATAGCTGGGGCTGGTGCTTACTTACCTAGCGTAGAGGATTCAGAACCTTTAGATGGAGAGAAGTTAGGTGGTGATTCGAAAGAGTTTACTCATATTGGTAAGATTAGACAGAATCAAACTGATCATAAACGTGTTGAACTAGAAAATGATAAAGACGATAAAATGGAGCGTAGTGTGACTACTCCTGTATCGGGAGATGATAGTGGAAATGATGCAGAGGTTTCCAATCCTGAAGGCGATCCAGGTTCAACCGGTGTTCACGTTGGGGGCGGTACATCTGTAGATGCAGGTCATCCTACTAATACAAATAATACTGGTATAGATGAATCATCTCCTAAAAAGGGATATACTCGAAAGCTGTTAGGCGGTATTCGCTCTAGAAATATGTATGATAAATCTCGGGAGAAGTTTTTACTTACATTCGTATCAAATTGTAATGAAGCAAATTGTGATATCGTTATTAAGGAGATTGGTGAGTCATCTGATACTTATGAAGTTGATATTATAGCAGCTGAAATTAACGGTGAATCTTGTACTATAAAAAATGGCGTAATAAAAGGAATCAGTTTAGAATCCGGTAAGAAATATACTGTTTCTTATAATGTGAGTAAAGGGAGTAGATTTGCAACAGGGGTAGAGTTTTATGCAAATAGGTAATCGATTATTTCCATATCCAGTGGTAAATAGAAATAAGGCATTGTCTGACTACAAAGATAATGCTTGTTATAGACTTGCTTTTGGTGATCCTGACTATCCAATTAAAGATGATAGACATGATTTAGTTTTACAAGATATCTATGTTGAATTAGTTGATGATACTTTGACTACTTATGTGGAAAATGGTTTATTACAGCCTATGCTTGTAGTTGAATCTCCAGAAAGCGTTTTTCGTCAGACTTATAAGCTTTCTTTAGTACCACAAACTATAGTTATACCTTTAAATAGCTTAAGTGGTAAGGTTACTATTTCATCATATTTATATGCGACAAAAAATATAGCGGATTATAGAAGCTTAAACTTCATTGAGGATTTTGAGGGTATAGATTTTGATTTAAATCAATATGATATTGTAGGTGTTGATGATGGCTTTTCAATTAATATTGAACATAATGATTTAGCTGATAACGTAGCAGAATCTATTTTTGAAGTTATACGAGGAAAAGTTACCCAAAAATATTTGCAATATGAAGCATCTAAAGGTGAGTCAAAAATATATATTTATTTGCCGTCAGATCGATTTGAAGAATATTCAAATGTTAAACATAGTCGATATTTTATGAACATATTTATGGGCTTAATAGTTATTCCTGTATTAGTAGATATCTTTAATAATATTAAAGAAGAATTTAGAGGCTATACAGATATAACAGACGTAATTGAATCGTACCCATGGTTTAAGTCTGTTGTACGTGCCTATAATGCAGTTGAAAAAAATAAATTGACGATGGAAATATTTACTGGTTGTGGGGCACTAGAGTTTGCACAAACTGTATTTAATAATATGAATATCAATGCGATTCAAGACGCAACAAATATGATTCTTAAGGGCGGTGAGATAAATGGGGAAGATTAATATTGGTTACATGACTGAAGCTGCATATAAAGAGCTAAAAGAAAATATTGAAACTTATAAAGATTGCTTTATTGGAAATCCTAACGATTCTTCCTGGGTGGACTCACTTGCAGAGGGAAAAGCATTTCAAGCTAAAGCCTATCAAATTGATGACTTTGTTTTAGAGATGCCAGCATCAGCAACAGATATTGCTACAATTACACGAAATTCGATTTTATTATATGAAAAGCTTAAGCATTTACCACGGTATATATTGAGTAATAAATATTTTTGGTTATGGTTTATGTTCAAACGATGCTATAGTGTAGCACTTGTAATGATGGAGAAAAAAGAAGTTTCATCATTTAACAATCAATGGTTATTAGGTGGGCGAAGAGGCTTGTTTTTTGGAATTATCTCCCGTTGTTACTATCGCGTAGCTCTAACTGTTGATGAAGATCATAGTGTAGATAGATATTATCTAACAAGGTTTACATTTGAAAGTCCTTCTAGATTTAGAGAACTTACATGGCGAACGTTCTCTAGTGAAAAACATATTGTAATGGGATTTATGAGAGCTGTATATGACACTGTAAAATCTGGAAAAGAAAGATCATCTTGTTATGATGATTTGGCTAAAGACGTTTCTCGACTAGGAAGTGTCAAAATTTTAGATGTGATGACAGAAGATGATATCTATCATTATGTATTTGATAAGTATCAAGAATACTTAAGGGGTAACTAATAGCTTTAAATTTCGTCAAATCGAATTATAAAAAGAGGTTTATATCAGATGTTGATTAATATTGATACGGGAAAACCTATTACAAAGATTCCACATAAAAAAAGTTTTGAAGCGTGGCGGAAACAAATTAGTAATGAAGATTACCAAGCTGTAATCAATGAATTGAATAAAAGGATTGATGAGAATCCAGAAGTACATACCGCAGGCTGGATTCCTGGTCATGACTGGACGGGTACTGTATTTTATCCTATTTATTTAGCGTGTAAAAAAGATACAACTGCAGCAGGGTTCTTCTTTGGGATTATCGTTTTTATAGTATTTATGGAACGGCCTGAACAATGGTCATTAGGACGTTATAAAGTTAATGATCAAGATATTGCTAGTATGACATACTTTAGGATTGGGCGATAAAATACCTATAGAAACCGTAAATTAATCTTACAAATTAATAGATTTCCCCTACTCATATGGGTTACAATAATATGAGTATTTAGAAAGGGGTTGCATGCATGAGTAAGATTGATTTAGCATCACCTGTAGTGAAATGGGTTGGTGGAAAGCGGCAATTATTAGATCGTTTAATGCCACTATTCCCAGAGACATACACTAGCTATTGCGAGCCATTTATTGGTGGTGGGGCTGTTCTATTTGCACTGCAACCACAAAAAGCAATTATTAATGATATTAATAGCGAGTTAATAGGGGTTTATCGAGCTATTAAGAATGATGTGGATGCATTGATTAAACGGTTGGCACAGTTTGAGAATACAAAAGAGTGCTTTTATGATGTGCGAAGTTGGGACCGTAATGCAGAAGTTTATAATCAATTAACAGATATTGATAAAGCTGCACGAGTTATATTCTTAAATAAGACTTGTTATAACGGACTATATCGTGTAAATAGTGCTGGTGAGTTTAACACACCTTTTGGTCGTTATAAAAATCCTAATATTGTTAATGAAAACACTCTTCGCGCTGTAAACGAATATTTTAATACGGCAGATGTAACAATATTAAATACGAGCTACTCTCAAGCTGTTCAAGGATTACCAGAGGATAGTTTTGTTTACTTAGATCCCCCATATGATCCAATATCAGTAACAGCAAGCTTTACTGGATATAATGCAGGTGGTTTTAGCAGAACAGACCAAATTGCGTTACGTGATTGTTGCCGTCAACTGGATGCAGCGGGCATAAAATTTATGCTTTCAAACTCTGCCACAGAATTTATACAAGATATTTATAGTGATTTCAATATTACTATTGTTCCTGCAAAACGTGCTATTAACTCTGTAGGCTCAAAACGGGGCTGTGTCGATGAGGTTGTAGTTAGAAACTATGTGTAAAATATCAAAAGCTAGAAAAATAGATGAAACTTGGGAAAAGTTAAATAAGAAGTATAAAATAGTTGAAACTATTAATAGTATTGGTTACTATAAGATTTCTGCTGATGAAATTAAGGAATTTCAGGAGCCTCGATTAGCTGTTAAATTTGATCATTCTGATGACCGACCAAAATTATTTATGGAACATGATTTATCTATATTACCAATAACTAGAGGAGACTATTATATCTCGCGGATAAAGGCATATCATAATTTTGAATCCATTTCATCAGATATTACTTATTTAAGGCCTCCAGAGCATATTAAGAGTCTAGATATAACATCTATTAATAGTGAAAGCAAAGCTTTAAATATGGCTTATATTTCTGGTATTATTGCAGATTTTTTAAATGATAAAAAATTATTACCTACTGTTTCTGGACGCATGAGTTCAGAAGGATTTATTTTCCAAGCCGCTGTTGAGGATAAAAAGGCCACTATTAGTCCAGTTGTACAAGTAGAAAACTCTCAAATCGAAATTGATGCGGCATATGAAGGTATTAATAGCCTTGCATTAATGGAAGCTAAACGAGATTTAGCGGAGAATTTTTTGATTCGTCAGCTATATTATCCTTTTCGTACATGGCAAAGAAAAATGGGGGATAAACCTGTCCGTCCGATTTTCTTGATTTATTCTAATAGTATTTTTTATCTATATGAATATAGATTTACTGATCTACAGAATTATAACTCTTTAGAACTAGTGAAATATAAACGATATTGCCTAGAAGATACACATATTTCGGTAGAGGATGTGCAAAAAGTCTTGAAAACAATACGGTTTAAGAAAGAACCCAATATTCAATTCCCACAGGCTAATTCTTTTGAACGTGTTATTAATATTTGCGAATTACTTTATATTAATGATGTGGAAAAGAATTTTATCACAGAAGAGTACTCGTTTGATGCACGCCAATCTTCCTACTATCTGGATGCGGCAAGATATTTAGGTCTTGTAGATAAATCACAAGATTTAGAGGGACATGATTGTTATACATTAACAAAATTAGGGAAATCTTTATTCTCTGTGTCCTATAAACAACGTCAGCTAAAATTAATAGAAACGATTTTATCTTATAAGAGTTTTTACCTAACGTATGAGGCATATCGCAATAATAATGAGATGCCATCTAAGGCTGAAATTGTATCTTATATACGTCAAGCTGGGGTTGTTGATCCTAAAACAGGATTACCATATAGTGACTCTACTAATAAAAGACGTGCTAGTACTGTAAGTGCTTGGGTTCGTTGGATTATAAATACTATCAACAATTAAATATATAGATTTTATTTGATTTATGCAAAGAGCTCTATCTCGGTTGAGGTAGAGCTCTTTATTTTGTATAAGTTTTGTTACATCAAGGCTGCCATTTAGAGTACCCAAATCCCATCATGATAATGCTTGCCACAAGTAGGCCATTGCCAAGGGTGATGAGGCTTTCAGTTGTGGCTAGGCAGGTCATAAAGGAGCCGATGCCCATAATAATTGTGCCTAGTATAGCAGATAGTTTATAAATTGCCATGATAATCACCCTTTGCTTTCACTAACGACATTAGGTTTCACAATATACGTAATGAGTGCGTACAGTAGTGCACCGCTTACGATTCCGTTCAAGGATGGAAGGCCGAATGGAATGAGTTTTACGCACACTAATGCGATGGCCCAAGTGACCCATGGAACTAGATTCCATTTTTTGAAAGTCGCTTTGTGGTAATCGATGTATTTTCCGCGATGAACTAGGTAAAAGTCCGCTAAGATAATACCGCATAGTGGTGGAACGATAATGCCCAATGTACTTAAGAATACAAAGAGGGAATCGATTTTATATGGTTGAGTCATTGTTGCTAATGCAGAGATGGCGATGAGCACGGCTAGCATCATATTTCTGTTTAGTTTGAAAGAGTTTGCTAGGTTCAATGATGTGGAATAGAGGTTCGCACCATTTGTGGTGAAGATGTTGGTAGTCAACAATAGTAAGCTTGGGAATACGAGACCAAAGCTTAAGAGTACGTTGATTAGGTCACCATCATTCATAGCTACGCCTGCGATAGCACCGCAGCTGATCATTAACGTATTGCCACCTAACAGACCAATGGTGCTAGCTGTAATAACATCTTTCTTGCTTTTACCATAGCGCATAATATCGGCGATACATGTAGCCGTAGATAGAATCCACGTGCCAATAACGATAGTAATACCTGATAGTAAATCAATAGGTTGCAATGGGACGTAGTTAAATAATTCTTGCCAGCCGCCGATTGTTTGAACGGAACGAGCCGCTGTTCCTAGTGAAAGGAATACGATAGACGGAATCGCAATATAGCCGAATACGGCGAGAGATTTAATACCGAGAACTGCAAAGATACCCATGATAACCGCACTGAGCATCATCGCAATGACTTCGCCTGTGTAGGAAAGGTTGAATACTTGAGCAATAAAATGTCCATATAAAGCCGCTTGAATCGTGTACCAACCTAGGTTAACGATAGGAACGAAAAGGGATGCAATTCTAGATCCTTCCTGACCAAAGCTGTATCGAGTTAAAAGGGCGAAAGTGAGGCCTGTTTTATAGGCAATAACGCTCACTAGTCCTGCAATGATACATAAGAAAATATTGCCTAGAATCATGGCTAATAGTAACTCATTGAAAGTCAGCCCCGCAGCTAAGCCGCCGCCAGCCATCATACTAGTAACAAGAAAAACGAATCCAGTCCAAACAATGGTGAGAGAAAAACAGGACTTTCTTGCCGATAATGGCACAGACTCTCTCGAGTACTCATTATCTGTGTTTGTATCAACTGGTTCTACAAACTCTAATTTCTCCTTACTCATGCATCTATACTCCTTTACGTAATAAAAAAGCTACCATGATGTGTTTTAAGATTTATATAAGCATGGTAGTAAAGACCTATTAGGTAGTGTAAATATAGTGAATTTTTCTAATAAAGGATAGATATTTATTGTTTTTATAATCGAATAGTATTTGCCTTCATTAAAACATACTTGGAATTAATATTCAACATGTATACTATGCGATTTGAGCAATATTGAGAATGAGACATATTTCATCAATCATCACGTAGAAGGGCGTACAATGCAGCAGTATCTCGCTTTTCTTGATGTACCCTATGATAAGGTTCATCATTCTTTTTCCTCGAATGATAGCGAATTATATTACGTTCTTTACGTCCGTCATTGTAAGTTAAAGCTAGTACTCGATGTATTACAATTGTTGGTTGATAATAGGGACAGAAAACCGCTCCTATACGTAACACCAGAAGGCAATCTCTACGAACTGCGACGTGATATGAGCATATTGCAAAGCTGTGGAGTATTCTCTCGAGCGTCTTATGAAGAGATATTTACTGAGACATATAAAGAAACCCTACAAATACAATTAGATACGGACTTTCACTATCATCGACCTAATATGTTCACTAGAATGGGCGGAGCCATGATACTTGGACAGGTAAAATAAATATTTGTTGTGATGTATTGACAGGGAAATTTAAGTTTTCTTTTGACAAAGAGAAGTGAATAGTTTAGGGAGTTAGCATGAATATTGAAGAGCTTAAAGAATTTTTACACCAAATTGGTGTACCTAAAAGTTCATATAACATTGATAGTGATGGAACTCTTATTTCGCCTGGAACTATTATTATAGAGCGAGTTGTCAATAGACTTTCTGTATACTGGACAGAACGTAATGAAGTATACGAACAACGTTATTTTGAAGATGAGGCTGAAGCTGTTTCATACTTTTTATTTTTGCTTGAGGGTAGCTCCAATACATACCGTAGCTGGTATCGCAAATATCTCCAGCTTTGACCTCGTAAAACGTACAAGCGTACCTGTCATCGTTATGTTCATTGCAAGTTCAATTGCAATCTGGATTATTCACTAATTTGAAGCTAGTAATTAACAATTAATAAAGAAGAAAAAAACCTCTACCTTAGATCTCTTAAGGTAGAGGTTTTATCTATAAATCTCTATAATATGATGCTTATTGTATCGTATATTTGTTTTGCATATAATTAGCATAGGATAGTTAGACGAGGTTGGGCCTCTCTTCGTCATCGAAGGGAGGGGTAAGCCTATGAGTGATTATGAAATCATTATGCTCCTGTTACAGGTGATGACTGTAGTCATTGCCTTTGCGGGGTTAATAGCGCTTATTTTCTACGATTCGACTAGTATCTGCGGTAAATGAAGAACCACATTCTCTGCAGAGAAATCTCTGCTTGCGTAGATTTAAGTAGGCCGGTAGGCCTGAAACAGAACAGAGAGTGATACGAGACGTTTTCGTACCGTTTTTACAACAGTTCGCACCGGAAACGTTGGACTCACCAATGTTTAAATTA
>ENA-OWLE01000316-OWLE01000316.1-metagenome-genome-assembly--contig:-NODE-316-length-10361-cov-3.366486_pt1 | contig 10361 bp, 11 predicted proteins | sample MGYA00245345_ERZ651094 | MGnify/ENA primary metagenome ERZ651094 (study PRJEB26857, sample SAMEA4031770) | metagenome | biome: human; feature: oral; material: saliva | place: Philippines | collected 2014... | reverse complement strand
GTACTTTGCATTAGTCAAAAATCAATTGGAACTCGGTAACTGATATGGAAGATGAGAAGAAACAGGAACGGAACTTTGAACTAAGGAGTGAAAAAGTTCGCAGTATCATAGGACAGATACCCCCTTCGCTTGTTCGCTATGGTATCATGATTGTTGGAGTCGTATTACTTTGTCTTTTAATTGTTGCTTATTTTTTACCTTATAAGCAGGTCTACTCGGGGACAGCTGTAGTACATAGCATAGTTCAAGAGCAAAAAGCAGACAGTATAGAAACAACTCTCTTGCTGAGGTTCGAGATGCAAAGGATGAAAAAAACTGACATAATGTCACAGCCGATTTATTTGCAAACAGAGCAAGGAGTAATGGCCGGACAATTACGACAACTATCTTCTATCCGTGACACTTTGGAGCGGCAACAGGCATTATGTATATTTCTTCATTCAGACCTTAAACAAGTAGAAAATCAGACTGTAGATTTTCGTATTGTTTATTCCTCAAGCAATCTTTTGCAGAAGATACTAGGACGTTTATAACTCTTATCTATTCTTTGATAAGGCAGCAAAGATTTGTGTCTTCTTTAATCCGTCTGACTTCTTCATCTACAAGGGTTAAGACTTCCTGCTTTATCTGCTTGTAGTTGGCTTCAATGGATGCTTTGAGGCTGTCCTGTCCCGACTCATCCGTAAACGCTGCAATCACCGGGATCGGTTTATAGCTTTTTGTTTCTGCGGAAATCTTCGCACTGTCCACGACAATCTCCGCATGGAAAATCTTCTGTTCGATGCGTTCATCGAAGTTGTCCGAAACGGCACCGACAAACATTCCTTGCGTCAGGTTGCTGATCTTGCCGGCCGGGATAAGGCTGTCCATTTGCGTACTGATGGAGGTGGATTTGTCGTTTCGGTTAATCGTCATCGATTGGCGTTGTTGCAAAACTTTCCCGAAGCGCTCCGATAACGTCTTGGCCGTTTCACCTACGACCTGACCGCTGAAAACATTTCCCACCGTGTTCTGAATCACCTTGCTCTCCTTGTCTCCGTAATCGCGGGTAAGCTGACTGAAATCCTGAAAGCCCAGACAGACTGCCACTTTATTGGAACGAGCCGTAGCAATCAGGTTATCCAGCCCTCGGAAGTAGATGGTGGGCAACTCATCGATAATCACCGAACTTTTGAGCTGTTTCTTTTTATTGATCAGTTTCACGATCCGGCTGTTGTATAAACCGAGTGCCGCCGAATAGATATTTTGTCGGTCGGGATTGTTTCCCACCACCAGGATTTTCGGTTCTTTCGGGTTATTGATGTCGAGCGAGAAATCATCGCCCGTCATTACCCAGTAAAGTGCCGGAGAAATCATCCTTGAAAGCGGAATCTTGGCCGAAGCAATCTGCCCCTGAAGCTGATCCTGTGCGCCTCCTTCCCATGCGTCCATAAAGGGCGAAAGATAGTTGGCCAGCTCATCGTAAGAAGTCAGAATCGGAAAGATCTGCGCATAAGGTCTGTTCAGAAACTCGATGGCATGCGGAAAGGTGCAATACCTGCCGTTCTCGTATATCTTCAGGAACCAGATAATAGCCGCCAGCAGGATGATCGGCGACTCCACAAAGAAATCCCCCTGCTTCTGAATCCACGTGCGGTTCAGATTCAGCATGATCGTGTACGCCGATTCGTAAGCGTCCGATATATCGGACATAAAATCCGGATTGATCGGATTGCAACGATGCGATCTTCTGGGATCATCGAAGTTGATTACGTAAAACTTCGGCTGCACTTCATACGCCTTCCGATGTCTGAGCAGATGGTTGTAAGCGATCTCGGAGAGGTCGGGGAATTTATAGTCATAGATATACATGGCAAATCCCTTCTCGATTTGTTGCTTGATGTAGTTATTTACGATCGCGTAGGATTTTCCCGACCCCGGCGTACCGAGCACCATGCTCGCGCGGAAAGGATTCACGACATTGATCCAGCCGTCGCGCCACTTTTTCCGGTAATAAAAACGAGTCGGGAGATTCACCGAATACTCGTTCGTCATCAGACGGGTTTCCTGCATGAAACTTTCATTCTCCACATTGAATACATCGTCCATCAGGTTGTGCTTCAACAGGCGGCTGATCCAGGAGCCGGCCATCAGCAGACAGATAAATCCCGTGGCCAGTGTAAGGAGGTAGCAGACAGCCCGAAGGTCTATGCCGACCGGCAGGCTCAGTATCCATCCGTTCAGCAGATAGAGAGCTGCTCCGGCACTCAATACGACCCCGATCCTGCGCCGGGTGATCCGTTCTTCCTTGACACCTTTCGTTCCCAGACAGGAAAGTCCGAGGAATACCACAGCAAAGAGCTTTGTCCAAAGGATGGAAGAAAAAAGCCCCGTCGTTCGATGAAAGTTCATCAGGATGGTATCTGCAACGCTTATGGTAATCTTCCATTCGTGTAAAGCCTCGTAACAAAACCAGTAGCCGTTGATTACCGTAAAGAGGATGGCGATGGCGCGCATAAAGTCCATCGTCTTGGCCAGTCCTCTCAAATCATCTTCATTCTGCATCTTATGTTCTTCTTTTTCCGGTTATATCCTGTTTATGCCGCCGGTTTCTCAGCTTTCGCTGGAAAGCCAGCTCCTTATAATCGATCCCGTGAACGATGATTCCCAACTCATCCGTTCCGACCGGCTCATCGTAACAATCATCACCGGTTTCAGCCTCCGGCAACATTTCCGGAGCAGAACGCACTGTGGGAAGCTCGCGAATCTCCTGCCGCCTGTAATCGAGGAAGGGATTCTCACCCCCGAGAAAGTAATCGTTAAAGACATGGGCCGAATAGCCCTTCCCCAAGCGCGAGCCATTGGCAGCGATACCGGCTTCGTCCGAGATAAACGTGATGCCGTAAATACGTCCCTGCTCGTTTTGGCGGATATGTACGTCGATACCTCGTTTTTTCATCTCCTCCGAAAACCGCTCTTTATCGGGGGATGACTGCATGACCTCGATGATGGCATTGCGAAGCATCGGCGCCTTCTCTTTTATAAGCGCTTTGGATTTCTCAAAATGACGCACAACGGCGGCATAGCCTGTCCCTCTCCCTGTTTTACCGGCATGCAAGGGTATCATCCGTTTCTCTCCCGCATCATCCGTAATGGCGTATACCAACCCGTCGTACCGCTTCCCTTTGTATTCCTTGCGAACTTCCTCCGCAACGATCCGGTATCGGGCCAACAGCAGATTCATTTCACCCAACGACCGGAAAGCGTACCGTTTCAGCACCGCCCGGACCACAGCGGCAATCTGCCGACGCACATCGCCCTGCTTTACATCCGCCGTTTTCAAAACGTTCTCCGCATGTGTCTCGTGTCGACTTCTCCGGTTTTCGCTCGGTATCAAGCCGTATTTCCGCTCCAGCTCATCGGTGATCCGTTTGCTGCGTCTTGCTTCGAACTTGTAAGGCAGCTTCTTCCCGTAGCTGTCCACACGCAGGGAGACGATATGGATATGCTCGCGCGCGATGTCGTTGTGCTTGAATACGATGTAAGGCTGTTTGCCGTATCCCATCTTTTCCATGTATTCCCGGGCGATGTCCTGTAACTGATCCGTTGTCAGCCTGTCGTCCGGATGCGGATTGAGGGAACAGTGAAACACTGTCTTTTTCGTGCGGATACCCGACGGGATGCGCATATCCATATCGGTCAATGCTCGTTCAAAGTTCGTTTCTCCGTTTGCATCCACGCTCATCGAGGAGGTCAGAATGACGGAGGCGTTTCCCGCCGTTACTTTGGAAAAGTTATATCCCAACACTTTACCCATGCTTTTCGGAGCGGTTATCTCGGCAACCATCGTTCTTCGAAAGCTACTGTGAGCCGGTTCGTTTCTTCCAGAAGCGCAAGGAGTTCTCCGGTGTATTGCTCCAGCTTTTGCAGCAAAACGGCCGCCGTTTTGACGGAATGGTACGTGTTAATGGAGCGGACAGCCTGATTGTAGAGCACGCCAACCTTGCGGATTTGGGCATGAATATGGGTCAGCCGGGTGTAATAATCGGCGGCCGATTTGTCATGGGTAATCACACGGAACGGAGTCAGAAAAAGCCTCCGCCGGATAAATTCGGATTTGTTGCCGATACCGGATTTCTCGTATAAATCGAGAAAACGGCTGTTGTCCTTTTCATTGAGTCTGACATAGTAGCGATAGGACGGACTGCCACCATGCCTGTTTTCATTTCTCATAGCATTCGTCAGGTTAAGGTTAATAAATCAGTCTTTGCTTACGACTTCGGAGTAAGCTTCTTTCCCCGCACCGGGGCAAGGCACCTTTGTCGGCTTAGCAGCGCGTTGTCGGACAAAGGTACACCTTGCCATGATCAACCGTTCAAAAGCGATAGCGACGGTCGACCGTCGCTCTTTCCGGACAACCTTCATTTCCTACCTGCCGGTCGGGGACGATTGCTTTTCCGGCGCAAAGTTACGGCCTGCCGCCGTGTCGGGAAAGCCTTTGTTTTCCATCAAAAGGAATGCAAAGGAATCCGGGGGAACCGGGTCGTAAAAAAGCGCTTGTTCAGCTGTTAATTTGCAAAGCAGGCAAGCCGGTTACCGGATAGGCAGGCAACATGATGGCAGCTTGTCTGCCGGGTACGTTTACAGGATAACAGAATAATGCAATAACATAATAACACAATGACACAAGAATAGGATAAGATACGAACACACGGGTATGTGCATTCATGGATTGATCAATGTACCGATGTGTCCATCACCTGACCGGTCGATTCATGTATCCGTTTATCGGCAGACAGACAGGCTGAAGCAGCCATACAATCATATGATCATAACATTACAAATCCTTTTATTATACAACAGATGCAAAAACAAAAGACACTCTCCGAACGGCCGGTACATATCGGCTTCGGGTCGCTCAAAGGCGGCGTAGGGAAAAGCAGTATTGCGGAGATTTTGGCCAGCTACCTCTATTACAGGGAAGGCGTGAATCTCTTCGTCGTCGACTGCGATTTTTCGCAGTACAGTTTCGCCAATCTCCGGGAACGCGACAAAGAAACCGTGCAGAACGGCCGGCCGGCTTTGCTCTCACGGATGAAGAAACATTTCGAGGCTTTCGGCAAGCCCGCTTACCGGATTCTCAAAAGCACCTCCGGACAGGCCATGCAGGATGTGCAGGCTTTTATGGAAGCGCGTTCGGAAGAAACGTTCGACCTCGTTCTCTTCGACTTGCCCGGACGGGCGGATGATCCCGATTTGGTCAGTCTGACGGTCGATATGGATTACCTCATTTCTCCGATAGAGCCCGACCGGCAGTCGCTGGTCGCTTGCATGTCCTACGCGCTGGCTGTGCGCGATCTGGGCGTATCGATCACATCGGGCAACATCAAGCAGATCTACATGCTCTGGAACAAGATCGACCGGCGTGTCCATCCGGCCGTCATCGAGTTTTACGACCGGGAGATCGAAAAAGAAGGACTGGGACTGTTCGATACCCGCCTGCCACGCTCATCCCGTTTCAAGAAAGAAATCACGACCGACAACCGGGAGGTCTTCCGCTCCACCTACCTGCCACCGGACAAAAGCCTGCTCGAAGGAAGCGGCATAGCTGCGCTGGCCGGAGAAATCATCGAAAAATGCCTGCTAAAACCGAAACGTCATGCTCACGATTGAAGAACAACGCCAAAAGCTGATCGCCGAACAGATACAAAAGATGGCCGGTACCGATGCTCCGCAGGTCCTTCCCCGCTCTGACGTGAAGAACGGAGAGAATTCATCTCCCGCGGACGATCCCGTCTCCCGTCAGGAGATCACGATGGACGAATACCGAAGCCTGTTTCTCTCTTCCCGTACCGTCGAGAACCGGATGACCTTCTCCTGCGACCGGGAGCTGCTCGAATGCCTGCGCCATATCCTGAACGACCTGAGAGCCAAAACGACCCTCTCGGCCTATATCGGAAATATCCTCTCCGAACATATCGAACGGCACAGGGAATTGCTAAGCAAAGCCATCGAAAAGAACAGACGGAAAACCCTTATCCCGTAACGTTATGAAAATCCTTTTACTGACCTCCTGGTTTCTGGTACTGCTACTGCTGTACCTGCGCTTCCAAAGCAAATGGAACATCCGGCGCAGCATGCGCGAAGCGGAGAAAAAGAAGGAATCCGACACCGGTAATTATTCTTCGGACGATGACGATATTCTGGGAAAAACCCGAACGGAATTTCCATCCCGGGGAATGCGGGGGAACGCGAAGGAACCGGATCAAAATCGCAAGGAAAAAGGCGATAGCTTTGCTGTCGGAAAATCATCCGATCCACCCGAAAAGGAGGGAGTCCGGGCAGCAGAAAACGAGGACAGCGAGTTCTATCCTTCCCTGCCGGAAAATGAAACGGATGAGATGCTGGAGGAGCAGGAAGCTCTTTCGCTACTGCTGGATCGGGTGATAGAAGTCTCCACAGACAGCCTTACGGTGAAAGAGCTTCAAAGACTCCGGACGGCTGCCGAGGAGCCGGAGCAGCTTACAGAAACGGACAAAGCACTTGTACGGGAAACGGCCGGCAAGCTGCGTGGAACGGAATTTCTGGAAAAGCTCTGGGCGCACGAACAGTTGCAGCGAGAACGCGGACGGGAGCTGCTGGGATTGCTCAGCCATCCGCCCGAGGAGATGGCGGAAAAAGGCCGTAAAGCGAAAAAAACGGATTCCGCTGCTCCGACAGCAACCGGAGCACAGGACTGGATGGCTTACCTGTAAAGAACAAGGAGAGCCTTTCCGTCCGCCGAGAAAACGAAGCCTTATATCCGAATGGTGAAAACCGGAGGCGGGGAAACCCGAAAAGACGACCGAACCTTAACCTTACTATCTGATACCGAAGGGTTCCCCGTCCTCCTTTTTCCATGGCGGATACAAATGTATTGAATTATAAACCTGAAATCCAATCGTATGAAAACACGAAAAACGATGAGTATCGCCCTGCTGCTTACGACGCTTGCAACCGGAGCTTTTGCTCAGGGCAACGGCATGGCCGGAATCAACGAAGCCACCAAGATGGTAACCTCCTATTTCGACCCGGCCACGAAACTGATCTACGCCATCGGAGCCGTAGTCGGCCTGATCGGGGGAGTCAAAGTTTACCAGAAATTTTCTTCGGGAGACCCCGATACCAGCAAGACCGCGGCCTCGTGGTTCGGCGCCTGCATCTTTCTGATTGTGGCGGCCACGATTTTAAGAAGCTTTTTCCTGTAAGCCATGTGGGAGATTAACAAGGGAATCGGCCGGACGGTCGAGTTCAAAGGGCTTAAATCCCAATACCTGTTCATTTTCGCAGGCGGGCTGCTGGCGACATTTATCCTTGTCGTCATCTGCTACATGTGCGGCATGAACCAGTATCTCTGTCTGGGCATGGGCGTATCGGGTGCCACCCTCGTGGTGTGGCAAACGTTCGCGATGAACCGCAAGTACGGAGAACACGGGCTGATGAAACGGGGAGCCGCTCGCCGGCATCCCCGTTACCTGCTCTCTCGCCGTCCTGTCCGCCGTATTCTTTCCGTCCGGGCTGTAACGACAAACGAACCGACGCCATGAGAAATATCCGTAAGAAATGCGAACTGGAAGAGAAGTTTCCGCTGCTGGCCATCGAAAACGGCTGCATCGTATCGAAAGATGCCGACATCACTGTGGCTTTCTCTCTTGAACTGCCCGAACTCTTTACCGTGACCTCGCCCGAATACGCGGCGATGCATGCCGCCTGGCATAAGGCGGTGAAGGTCTTGCCCGTTTACAGCATCCTGCACAAGCAGGACTGGTTTATTCGGGAAAGCTACCGTCCGGAGTTGGAAAAGGACGATCTCTCGTTCCTCGACCGCTCTTACGAACGGCATTTCAACGAACGTCCCTTCCTGCACCATTCCGTCTACCTCTGTCTGACGAAAACGACGAAACAGCGCATGGCGCAACGAAGCGATTTCTCGACGCTCTGTCGCGGAACCCTTCTGCCGAAGGAAGTCCGGGAGCGGGATGCCGTCCTGAAATTTCTGGAGGCCGTCGATCAGTTCGAACGGATCATCAACGATTCGGGCTGTATGCGCCTCAGACGTCTTTCGGCGGATGAGATCGCAGGCACGGACGACAAGCGTGGCTTGCTCGACCGTTACCTCTCGTTACGCGACGATGCGGCAGGCACCCTCGAAGACCTCCGGCTCGGCGCCGATGAAGTGCGGATCGGGGATCAAATCCTCTGCCTGCACACCTTGTCCGATACGGACGATCTGCCTGCTGCCGTCGCAACGGACGGCCGTTACGAACGGCTCTCCACCGATCGCAGCGACTGCCGGCTAAGTTTTGCCGCTCCCGTCGGGCTGATGCTCCCGTGTAACCATATCTATAACCAGTACCTCTTTATCGACGACAGCGAAGAGAATCTCAAACGCTTCGAGAAACAGGCGCGAAACATGCTTTCACTTGCACGCTTCTCCCGCTCCAATCAGATCAATCGCGAGTGGATCGAGGAATACCTGAACGTTGCCCACTCTCAGGGACTCGCTTCTATCCGTGCGCATTTCAATGTGCTGGCATGGAGCGACGACCGGGAAGAACTCCGGCAGATCAAAAACGATGTAGGCTCGGCGCTGGCCTTGATGGAGTGCCGTCCCCGTCACAATACGACGGACACGGCCACGCTTTATTGGGCGGGCATGCCCGGCAATGCGGGCGATTTTCCCTCCGAAGAAACATTCTACACCTTTATCGAGCCGGCTCTCTGCTTCTTTACGGCCGAGACGAACTGCCGCAGCTCGCTTTCACCCTTCGGCATCAAACTGTCCGACCGCCTGACGGGCAAACCGCTCCATCTCGATATTTCGGACTTGCCGATGAAACGCGGGATTATCACGAACCGCAACAAATTTGTCCTGGGACCGTCCGGTTCGGGAAAATCGTTTTTCATGAACCATCTCGTACGGCAGTATTACGAACAGGGAACACATGTGTTGCTGGTCGATACGGGTAACTCCTACCAGGGACTTTGTTCGCTCATCCACCGGAAAACGAAAGGTGAAGACGGCATCTATTTTACCTATACGGAAGAGGAGCCGATTTCGTTCAATCCTTTTTATACCGATGACGGGGTGTTCGACGTCGAAAAGAAAGACAGTATCAAAACGCTGCTTTTGACACTCTGGAAAAGCGAAGAGGAAAAAATATCGAAGACCGAATCGGGCGAACTCGGCAGCGCTGTCTCGGCCTATATCCGCCTGATCGGTTCGGACAAAGGGATAACGCCGAGCTTCAATACGTTTTACGAATTCATGCGCGACACCTACCGGCCGGAACTGGAAAACCGCGAGATCAAAGTCAGCCGGGAAGATTTCAATATCGACAACTTTCTGACTACGCTCCGCCAGTACTACCGGGGCGGTCGTTTCGACTTCCTGCTCAATTCGGACAAAAACATCGACCTCCTGTCGAAGCGGTTCATCGTCTTCGAAATCGATGCCATCAAGGAAAACCGGGAACTTTTCCCCGTGGTAACCATCATCATCATGGAGGCTTTCATCAATAAGATGAGGCGACTCAAAGGCGTTCGCAAACAACTGATCGTCGAGGAAGCCTGGAAAGCGATCGCCTCGGCCAATATGGCCGACTACCTGAAGTATATGTACAAAACGGTGCGCAAGTATTTCGGGGAGGCAATCGTGGTGACGCAGGAGGTGGACGACATCATCTCTTCGCCGGTGGTAAAGGAGAGCATCATCAACAATTCGGATTGCAAGATTCTTCTCGACCAGCGCAAGTATGCCAACAAATTCGACCAGATACAGAACCTGCTCGGGCTGACCGATAAGGAGAAGTCGCAGATCCTGTCCATCAATATGGATAACGATCCGTCCAGACTTTACAAAGAGGTCTGGATCGGACTGGGTGGCACGCAATCGGCTGTCTATGCCACCGAAGTCTCGGCCGAAGAGTATCTCTGCTATACAACGGAAGAGACGGAAAAAATGGAAGTGCTGAGGCTGGCTGAAAAATCGGGAGGTCATATCGAACAGGCCATCCGCCAACTGGCCGAAACCAAACGAAACCGACGCAAAGACGTGAACCATACATAAATAGAACAAACCAAAACCTGAAACATCATGAAAAACAAGATTTTAATTCTCGGCATGGTACTGGCGGTCTGCTGTGGCAGCATACATGCCCAGTGGGTCGTGACCGATCCGACCAATTTTGCCGGCAACATCGTCAACACGGTCAAGGAGATCGCAACGGCCTCCAAGACGGTAAAAAATACCCTGAACAACTTCAAGGAAGTGGAGAAAGTCTATCATCAGGGGAAAAAATACTACGACGCGCTCAAGACGGTCAATAACCTGATCGGGGATG
>ENA-OWLE01000313-OWLE01000313.1-metagenome-genome-assembly--contig:-NODE-313-length-10422-cov-7.884152_pt1 | contig 10422 bp, 8 predicted proteins | sample MGYA00245345_ERZ651094 | MGnify/ENA primary metagenome ERZ651094 (study PRJEB26857, sample SAMEA4031770) | metagenome | biome: human; feature: oral; material: saliva | place: Philippines | collected 2014 | study... | reverse complement strand
GAATTTACTTGGGAGCGCACCGACAAAGCAGCCGCATTGAAAGCAGCCGCAGGCGTATAAAAAAGCATGAAGGTCGTCTGAAAGGGAGTTTCAGACGACTTTCCATCCTTATAGCAACTGCAATTTTTCCCAATCAGCAAGGCAGCATGCGTCGGTATGCTGCCTTTTTCGACCAGAAAGATTACAATTAGCGGGTCGTCTGAAAATCCAAAGAAAGGACACATCATGCTCTTAGGTGTAAACATCGACCACATCGCCACCGTCCGCAACGCCCGCGGCACGACCTATCCCAGCCCTGTGGAAGCGGCATTGGTCGCGGAAACGCACGGTGCGGATTTGATTACCATGCACCTGCGCGAAGACCGCCGCCACATCAAAGACGCGGACGTGTTCGCCGTCAAAAACGCCATCCGCACGCGCTTGAACCTTGAAATGGCGTTGACTGAAGAAATGCTGGAAAACGCGCTTAAAGTCATGCCGCAAGACGTGTGCATCGTGCCTGAAAAACGTCAGGAAATCACGACCGAAGGCGGTTTGGACGTATTGGCGCAACAAGAAAAAATCGCCGAGTTCACCAAAATCCTGACCGACGCAGGCATCCGCGTCTCGCTCTTCATCGATGCCGACAACGATCAAATCCAAGCCGCCCATGATGTCGGCGCGCCCGTTATCGAGCTGCACACCGGCGCATACGCCGACGCACACAGCCACGCCGAACACATCAAACAATTCGAGCGTCTGCAAAACGGCGCGCATTTTGCCAGCGATTTGGGTTTGGTCGTCAACGCCGGACACGGACTGACCATACACAACGTTACCCCCATCGCCCAAATCCTCGCCATCCGCGAGCTGAACATCGGGCATTCGCTGATTGCCCAAGCCCTCTTCCTCGGCCTGCCCGAAGCCGTCCGCCAGATGAAGGAAACCATGTTCAGGGCAAGACTGCTGCCTTGATAGGCGACACCCACCTTTTCAGACGACCTTCTCTCAACAAGGAGACCACCGCATGATTTACGGCATAGGCACAGACATCGTTTCCCTCAAACGCATCATCCGCCTGAGCAAAAAGTTCGGACAGGCGTTTGCCGAGCGCATCCTTACGCCCGAAGAGCTGCTCGAATTTCCGCAAGCAGGCAAACCCGTCAACTACCTTGCCAAACGCTTTGCCGCCAAAGAAGCCTTCGCCAAAGCCGTCGGCACGGGCATACGCGGCGCGGTTTCCTTCCGCAATATCGGTGTCGGGCATGACGCATTGGGCAAACCCGAATTTTTCTACGCCCCCGCCCTGTCGAAATGGCTGGAAGAACAAGGCATCAGCCACGTCAGCCTCAGCATGAGCGACGAAGAAGACACCGTGTTGGCATTCGTCGTTGCCGAAAAATAAGACAGTACCCATTGGCAGGTCGGATTCCCGAATCCGGCCTTTCCGAATTTTCAGATGACCCTCTCACTACCCCATGACCCAAGACACCCGCCCCCTTATCCGCGTCGTTGCCGGCATCCTGCTCAACCAAGACGGCGACTATCTGCTCAGTTCCCGCCCCGAAGGCAAGCCCTATGCCGGATATTGGGAATTTGCCGGCGGCAAAGTCGAAGCGGGCGAAACCGACTTCCAAGCCCTGCAACGCGAGTTTCAAGAAGAACTCGGCATCCGCATCCTCGCCGCCACGCCTTGGCTGACCAAAATCCATTCCTACGAACACGCCCGCGTCTGCCTGAAATTCCTATGGGTAAACCCCGACCAATGGACGGGCGAACCGCAATCCCGCGAAGGACAGGCATGGTCGTGGCAGAAAGCAGGCGATTTCAACGTCGCCCCCATGCTGCCCGCCAACGGCCCGCTGCTGCGCGCCCTCTCCGTCCCCCGCCAACTTCAAGGTCGTCTGAAAACCGGTTTGTACGGACAAAACAGCACCGGCGAGTACTGCGTCGCCCCCTACCCCCTAGCCGAACCGCACCACACCAACATCCTCATCTCAGAAACCGAACTGCGCAAGCTCGGCAAATTGCCCCAAGCCCAAAGCGTTTGGGTATCGGTACACACCCGCGAACAATGGCAGCGCGTACAAGATGCCGACGTCGTCGTTTGGCAAGTCAACGATGACGCAAGCGCACGACAAGTGCTTGAAATATTGGAACAAGGCGTATCCGTTCCGCTGGTTGTCGCCGCGCCCGAAACACTGCTTTCAAACTATCGCGACCGCTGGCTATCGACAGGCGCACACGCCGTTCTGACCGACAACGACACCGAGGTCGTCTGAAATGGACAAAAACCGCAAACTCCTCCTCGCAGGCGTCCTCCTCATCCTCTTTGCCGCCGCCAAACTCCTGCTGCTGGACTGGTGGCAGAAACAACAGCCCCAGGCCCGCGCCGCCGAGTGCGACCTTATCAAAGGCTGCACCCTACCCGACGGCTCGCACGTCCGCTCCACACCCATCAGCACCCGCTCCGCCTTTGACATCACCGTCGAAAACGCCCCGGCCGAAACACAGCAAGTCAGCATCAGCTTCAGCATGAAAGACATGGACATGGGCTTCAACCGCTATATGCTCCAACAGCAATCCCCGCGCACTTGGCAAGCGCGCCAAATCCACCTGCCCGTCTGCGTCGAAGGCAGACGCGACTACATCGCCGACATCACCATAGGCGGACAGACTTTTCAGACGACCTTTACCGCCCAGTAAGCGTTCTACGCGTATTCCGCAAGAAAACTTTTTTGGGGGAAGGATTCATTTTCTCTTGCTATCCTTTCCCTTCATTCCACCAAAGGTTGTCTGAAATCCGTTTTCAGACGACCTTTCTCTATGCGCCCATCCATCAAAATATCCGCATCACAACAAGCCCACTCTTCCTAATACACAGGTTTCCCCTGACCTTCCCAAAAATCTGCCTGCCATCAAGTTTGGCTAAAACACATCAGCAAATCCCAATCTCTGAAATTATGATTAACGTTCTCTTAATAAATGATATTTCTTGCAAATCATTATCAATTAATATTAGAATACGCGCTCTCAAATCAACGTAACCCATGAACAACCCGTCTAGAGGAAGAACTATGAAATCCCCCCATTCCCCCGCCTTCCGTTTCAGCATCATGGTGCTGGCGCTGTCTTCAGGTTTTGCCCATGCGGAAAATATCAAACCCGAAGCGACTGCCGAATTGAAAGAAGTCGTCGTTACCGGTACCGCCGTACCGACCCGCGTTACCCGCAACCAGCTTGACCGCGAAACTTCGACCGATTTGAAACAAGTCATGAAAGACCAAATCGGTATGGATGTCGGCGGCGGCAACGGCGTGGCGCAGTTTTACAGTATCCGCGGCGTCGGCGAAGACAAGATTAATTTGGAAGTGGACGGCACCAGCCAATCCACCAAAATCTTCCACCACCAAAGCCGCTTCCAGCTTGACCCCGCTTTGGTGAAAAGCATCAACGTCGAAAAAGGCACGGGCGCGGCGAGTGCGGGCTTGGGTGCGGTCGGCGGCACCATCCGCGTAACGACGGTTGACGCGAAAGACCTGCTGACGGACGGTAAACCCTTCGGTTTCAAACTCGGTGCAGGCTTGAGCAGCAATAAAGGCTCAAACGGCAGCGCGGCGGTTTACGGCTATCAAAACGGCTTCGGTGCCCTGTTTGCAGGCAACTTCCTCAACAACCGCGACTACAAAGACGGTAACGGCAATGTCAACCGCGGCAGTCGTCTGAAACAGCACAGCTACCTCGCCAAACTCGGCTACGACTTCAACGACGATCACGGCATCCGCCTGACCTACCGTCAGGAATACCAAAAAGGCAACCGCACCGACAAAGCCGAGTTCCAAAACGTTGACAGCTATGTCGGCGTGGACGGTACTTATCAAAAAGAACAAACCTACAATCTGGAATACCGCGGCCGCAACGTCGGCTTCCTCGACAAAATCGACGCCAACGTCTTCCAAATCAACACCGACGACACCAAGCCGCCTAAAGGCGCACCTTCCCCGAAAGCCCAAGCTTCCGGCACGGCGCAAGGCGGCGTCCCCATCGGCCAGCTTGAGTTGAGCAAAATCAAAGCGACCGGCGCCAACCTGAACCTCGCCAGCGCCTTCGGCGACGGACACATGGTGAAATACGGCATCAACTACCGCCACGAAACCTCCGAGCCGTCCGACAAAGGCGCGTGGCTGAAGATTCTCGGCCTGTATGACCGCGACAAAGAGAAAAAGGCCGAATACGGCGTGTACGCGGAAGGCATTTGGAACTTGAACCCCGTTACCCTGACGACCGGTCTGCGTTACGACCACTTCAAATACAACGCCGCCAGCAAACAAAGCGCGTCGCACGGTCAGCTCAACCCCAGCATCGGCGCGATTTGGGACATCAACGACAACTTCTCCCTCTTGGCAAACCTCAATCAGGCAAGCCGCGCTCCGCGCCTGAACGAAGCCCTGTTGGCTAACGAACGCGCAGGTGCCGCCGCCGATTTGGACAGCAACCTCAAAGCCGAAACCGCCCGCCGCGCCGAACTCGGCTTCAAATGGCGCAACGACAACTTCAACGTCAGCGGCAGCGTGTTCCACCAACGCATCAAAGACCTCATCGTCTACCGTTGGGCAAAAATCAACAACAACACCGCCTCCATCACCGAACGCGGCAAGATTTACAACGGCGGCACGCTCAAAACCTACGGCTACGAACTTGACGCGTCCTACCGCTGGGGCGGCCTGACCGCACGCGCCGGCGTGTCCTACGTCAAACCGCGTCTGAACGGCGAAATGTACTACGGCGAAAGCCCGATTCAAGCGGAAGACCACGAAAGCTCGTTCACCTTCTGGAATACCGGCCGCCAATGGCTGACCGGTCTGTCTTACCAGTTTGAAAACCCCAAACTCGAAATCGGCTGGCGCGGCCGCTACGCCCAAAGCGTGAAATACACCGACGTCGCCCGCGGACAAGGCACGATACACGGCAAGAAAGCCGGTTACGGCGTACACGACATCTACGCCAACTGGCAGCCGCTGAAAAAAGACAACCTGAACGTCAACTTCGCCGTCAACAACATCGGCAACAAGCAATACCGTTCGCACAGCCAACGCTTCCCCGACGGCAACGGACGCGTCCCCTTCTACGAACGCGGCCGCGAGTTCGCCTTAGGCGTGAATTACCGCTTCTGATAAAAGCATTGGCAAAAGGTCGTCTGAAACCTGATTTTTGGGTTTCAGACGACCTTTTTTAGTGTATTAAAGAAAGGGCAGACATTTACCCCTGCCGCCATTTCCACCCCATTATCCTTCCGCACATGGCACAATCAACCGTTCAACATCCTCAAACAACCTTTTGTCGCAAAAATCAAACAAAAACCACTACTAAACCTCTTCTATACCTACAAAACGTAAATAATAGTTTGTTTTCGTCATAATTATATCTATGATATTGGATTTATGCCGTTTGATAAAAACGCACTATTTCAACCAAAAAAAGGGGGACAATATGTCTGCAATCAACACCAAAATCAAAACCATCATCCTCACCGCCGTCAGCGCGGCAATCCTTTCAGCCTGCGGCGGTGGCGGTGGCGGCGATACCGCCGCACTTTCCACCGGCTCAACATCTACCGGCGGCAGCGGCAGTCCTGCCAAAAACGGCGGTACCGGCAACAATAACAACGCAAATACCGGCGATGCCAATAAAGATAACAGCACAGCCCAGACTCCCACTCTCAGCAACAAAGCCGATAAGCTTGAAGAACTGAAAGACGAAGCTCCGCTTTCAGCCTTAAATCTCGACACCCCGCTGCACACCAGCTTTATTTCTTCAGCAAGCGCACAACAAGGCAATCCGAATGTTCAGTTGCGCCACAGCAATGAAAACGACAAACTGTTTTATACGGACAACCAAACAAATAATCAAAACGGTTTAGTTAGTTCTCTGAATTTTAAGAATAATGACGAAGTTAAATTAGATGCAATCGTACTGTATAACAAAACAGAAGAAGGCAACGCAACACAGGTTAAATTCACTACTACAGACTCCATCATTGCCAAAGCATTTTCAGGCGGTAAAACCAAAAGCGACGTCAGTGGACAGACGGGACAAGAACCGAATAATGAATTCAAAGTTGGACAATCAACGCTGGATCAAAAAATCGTTGAGTTGTATAAAAAACTTGAAAACGCAAAAAGTGCTTTAGCATCTGCCGAACAAAAACTGACAAATGACACAAATGCTTTTGCCGAGGCGCTGCAAAGCAAAGACCAAGCAGAACGAAATGCTGCCAAGTCGTATAGCTCAATGCTTGAGGCACTCGATACTCATTCTATCGCTATCAAAAATGCCAAAGCTAAACTTGAGAAAGCAAACTCCGAATTTGAAGCTGCTATAAAAAACAGTGCAACCAAAGAAAATGAAATCAAAATAGCTCAAAATAATGTTAATCAAGCGAAAAATGCTCTAGAACAAGAAATAGCGGCTTCAAAGATGGAACTTGAATCTTTTGAAAAAGCAAAAATGGAGCTGGAAACAGCCAAAGCCAGCTTTAAAGCTACCGCTGAAAAAACGACGGGAGACAGTGTAGAAGAGCTAGAAAACGCCAATAAAGCCGTTAGTGCAGCACAGAATGAGCTGGATAAACAAATCGCAGTTTTAACAAAAAAATTGGATGAAGAAGATTTAGCCAAATTCGAAGCGGCTAAAAACGTTTGGGAAAATGCTGAAAAAGCCTTACAAACTGCAAACCAAAACGCAACTTTGGCAAAAGCAACACGTGCTTCCAGCAAAAATGCAAAAGATGCTGCTGAAAAAGCTAAAGATGCTGCTGCCGAAATCTATGACTCAACAAGACAAATACGCCAAGATTTGACAAGATTGGCAGAGAACCATGCCAACCAGCTTGCATACCTTGGTAAAGATCAGGATGGAACTGTATTTGACAAACGATTCGACGGCATCTACGTCATCCGCTTTGTCGATGGTACGCAAATCGTTATGCACGATCCTGCCGCAGCCGGTTGGACTTACCAAACTTTTGCCCACTATATCGATCCGAACTCCGGTGTGATTCACGGCTATCAAAGCTTGGGCGACGAAACTAAGTTTACCGCCCTTCCTGCCAGCGGCACAGCAACTTACAACGGCCTGACCACAGCCTACGTTGTGAAAGACGATCAAAGCCGTCAGCTGACCGCCAATGTCAAAGCCATTGTCGATTTCGGCTTGAAAGGCGTACGCTTTGAGACTGCCAATTCCCAATTCCATTCTCTCGACGCCAACGGCCGCCGCGTAACCGTAAAAGGTGCCGACTACGACATGAAAGGTACGGCAAAATGGGAAAACGGCAACCTCTTCCTCGGCAAGGTCGAAGCTGCCGCAGCCGGCTTGAAAGGTAATTTGAGCGGTAAATTTTTCGGTCCGTCCGCCGCAGAAATCGGCGGTACCTACGGTCTGCAAAAAGAAGACGGCAGCGAACACTTGATCGGCGGTTACGGCGCAAAACGTCAATAAACTACCTGCAATCTGCCGAAAGGTCGTCTGAAAACCGGGGAAAAGGTTTTCAGACGACCTTTTCTTTTATGGTCATTTGAATACAAATTTCCCGCCTCGTTATTTCTATGCAAGCGGGAATGATGGTTGGCGACAGAAGCGGTAACGAAGATTCAGTATATTCCCCATACCTGCCGCAATCTCGTCCTATTCGAAACATATAGTGGATTAAATTTAAATCAGGACAAGGCGACGAAGCCGCAGACAGTACAGATAGTACGGCAAGGCGAGGCAACGCCGTACTGGTTTAAATTTAATCCACTATAAAACAGCAAAAGACACCAATAATTAAGCATCCTTATCATATTCAAAGGTCGTCTGAAACCTGTTTCTCCGGTTTCAGACGACCTTTTTTCATTAAAGCGGATTACTCTTCGCTTTGCGCTTCTTCTTTTTCAACGGCAACGGATTCGTCGCTCAAAGTGCCTTTGGTGGACGGGGTTTGTCCTGCCATGCGCGGGTCGTATTCTGCCGCCATGCGCAGGGCGCGGCCGAAGGCTTTGAATACGGTTTCGGCTTGGTGGTGGGCGTTGCGGCCGCTGAGGTTGTCGATGTGCAGGGTCATCATGCTGTGGTTGACGACGCCGTGGAAGAATTCTTCAAACAGGTCAACGTCAAAACGTCCGATGAGGGCGCGGGTGAAGTCGATGTTGTACACGAGTCCGGGACGGCCGGAGAGGTCGATGACAACGCGGCTCAGGGCTTCGTCGAGCGGAACGTAGGCATGGCCGTAACGGCGGATGCCGGCTTTGCTGCCCAAGGCTTGTTTCAGGGCTTGTCCGAGTACGATACCGATGTCTTCTACGGTGTGGTGGTCGTCGATGTGCAAATCGCCTTTGCAGGTGATGTCGAGGTCGATCATGCCGTGGCGGGCGACTTGGGCAAGCATATGCTCAAGGAAGGGAACGCCGGTGTCGAGGCGGTATTGTCCGGTGCCGTCGAGATTGAGGCTGAGGGTGATTTGGGTTTCGCTGGTGTTGCGGGTGATGCTGACTGCGCGGCCTTCTGCGGGCATATGGAATGCCGGTGCAGCGGCTGCGGCGGCACGCTCTTGGCGGGCGGCTTCGGCGGCTGCGGCTTTTTCTTTATCTTTGCTGTGGTCGCGGTTTAACCAGCCTTTGCGTTTGTGCATGCCGGCTTCGAGTTTGGCGGCAAGGCTGGGACGAATACCGCGCGCTTTTTCGTCTTCTGCCTGCTCTTCGAGGCGGCGTTTCAGTTGGGACAGGGATGCCGCGTTGTCGTAACCGCATTTGCGGGCAAGTTTGGTCAGCGAGCCTGCTTCTTCGACAAGCTGCAGGAAATTGGCAAGGTGGAGTTGAGTGATGGTCATAATTTTACTCTCTGTGAGGTTTTAAAAAATCAGGCATAAAGCTTGCGGATAATATCCAGTACGGCATCGTTTTGCTCGGGACTGCCGATGGTAATGCGGACGCACTGCGCCAAAAGCGGATGCGTGCCGTGGAGTTTCTTAATCAGGATGCGGTTTTCTTTAAGCGTGTTAAACAATGCGTCTGCATCGGGAGCGCGCGCGGTAATGAAATTCGCTTCGCTGGGGAAGGCTTTCAGACGACCTATTGCGGATAATTCGCTGAACACGCGTTCGCGCTCGGCTTTCAAAATATCGATGGTCGTCTGAATCGCGTCATGGTGTTGCAGGGCGAATTTGGCGGTCGCCAAGCTTAATTGGTTCATATTGTAGGGCGGCAGGATTTTTGCCAGCTCGCCCATTACGGCAGGGCTTCCTGCCGCATAGCCGATGCGCAGTCCGGCAAAACCGATTTTGCTGATGGTGCGCATCACGACCAGATTTTCGACGCTGCCCGCCTGCGGCAGAAAACTGTCGCGGCTGAATGCGCCGTATGCTTCATCGACAACGACGATGCCCTGCGCCGCGCGGACAATGGCTTCCACTTCTTCGCGGCGGAAACATACGCCTGTCGGATTGTTCGGATAGGCGATGAAAATCAGGGCGGGCTGATGTTTTTCAATGGCGGATAAAACGGCGGGCAAATCAAGCGTGAAATCTTCATTAAGCGGCACGCCGACGTAATTCATGCCGTACAGCTCGGCATTGTGCCGATACATCACGAAACTCGGCTCAACCGCGAGCATGGCCGCGCCTGATTGGGCAACGAGCAGGGTTAAGAATTGGATTAACTCGTCCGAGCCGTTTCCTAAAGCGATGGCGGCGGCTTCAGGAATACCGAAGGCTTTTCTTAAAGTTTCTTGAAGCCCGCTGGCGGCGGGGTTGGGATAAAGCTGAATCGGCGCTTGGGCAATCAGCCGCAGCCATTCGTTTGACAGCTCGGGAAAACGGGCAAACGGATGATACGGACTTTCCATCGCATCCAGCTTGATGAAGCCTTCGGGCAAGTCGGCAATTCGGTAGGCGGACATGACTTTGATGTCGTCGCGGATGAAATTAGCTGTACCTTTCATGATTTTCCTCCAGATTTTACAAAATAACCAACGATTATTCCGCAATATAACACAGCTTTTTTAAATAATCACCGAAAAAAATCAATGAATAATTCACACCATCGACAAAAAAGATATACTCCTTATTTATGTTTATTCAAAATCAGCTTAACCATATATTTTTAATAGATTTTAATTTTTAATATTATATCCCAAAAAATACCTGATATATATATTTTAAATTAAAAAATATCGTATTTTAGAGACCTATTTAACGTTTTATGCAATATTCAATGCAGCAATCCTTACTCTCTCATTTATTTAGCTTATCTTTTAAAATGGGTAAAGATTCTGTTTATTTATATGAACTCAAGGAATGTCGGCTGATGCAATAAATAGCATTTATTCCAGAAGACAATGACTCCAAGACAGTATAGTGGATTAAATTTAAATCAGGACAAGGCGACGAAGCCGCAGACAGTACAA
>ENA-OWLE01000309-OWLE01000309.1-metagenome-genome-assembly--contig:-NODE-309-length-10501-cov-5.403599_pt1 | contig 10501 bp, 5 predicted proteins | sample MGYA00245345_ERZ651094 | MGnify/ENA primary metagenome ERZ651094 (study PRJEB26857, sample SAMEA4031770) | metagenome | biome: human; feature: oral; material: saliva | place: Philippines | collected 2014 | study... | reverse complement strand
CGGCGTAATCGGGCGGCCCGGAGCCTGGGGCATGGCGCGCACCGGCCTGGGGGCCGCATCCTGTGGGGCCGCGAAGCGAGGCTGCGCCGCATCCTGCGATTCGCGCGTCATGCTGGACTGGGCGGAAGGAGCCGCCGTGACGGACCCGAAGTTGGTGTATCCGCCGGTGCCGCGCGAGCGCGCGCTGCTGTACGGGCTCACGGGGGCCGAGGCCTCGGCGTACTCATCGCGAGGAGCGAACGTCAAGCATTCGAGGGACCAGAGAGAAGCCATCCAGGAGCCGCGCTCGCCCCCCAGAAACACCGACACGAAGGGGACGGGCAGGACGATCATGGACAGCGTCGTCACCAGAACATACCCGAAGGAGCGGCCCAGGGAAGGAGACATCATGGAAGACCCGGCGCTCACGAGCACCACCCCCGTCAGGGTGCAACCAATCGAGCGTCCGCGGATCGCGATCATGATCGCTTGGACCGCCGCGTATTCCAACAGGATCGTGACGATGACCATGATGTTTCCGTGCGACAATCTGGAAGCGACGAACGCAATCAGCGCAGCGCCCACGACGTCGACGAACAGCGCGGCGACGCGCTTCCCGGGCGACGCGGGGACGGGGACCAGGCCTGGTGAAGAGGACGTCATAGCACCTTCCGCCAAACTAAATCGAAGAGACCCGAGCCGTAGGTCGCGGCCGGCAGGAGTAGGGTCAGGGAGAGCCCCTGAATGATGTCGATAATGCGGCCAACCAGCGCGGAAGGCTCTCGGCCCGCGCGAATCAGCGCGATGACCGGGGTGATGAACGCGAGGACGCTCAGGGACAGGGGAAGGGCAACATAGCGCGCCATCTCGAGGGTCGGCTCAGCGGCCTCGCCCGTGGAACGCAGGATGAACTCGCTCCACTCGGGCGCAAAAAAGATGGTCGCCCACATCGCGAGGGCCACGACACGTGGCCCGTAGTGGGTCAGGCGGTCGCGCTTGGCACGCGCGTTCGTGAGCAGCCCGATGATCGCGAGCAGGCACAGGGCCAGCGTCGCATAGCCCGCGTAGGGCTTCTCCTCGTTGAGTGGCAGCTGGTAGGCGGTGATGACTCCCGACACGAAGGCGATGACGGTGGCGCTGGCCAGCATCGACAGGGAACGCGTGTTGGCCTCGCGCACGGTCTTCTTGACGCGGGCCTGGGTGATGCGCGACGGGGGAGCGATGACGGTCTGGCGGATCGTGGGGAGCCGCTTCATGACGAGAGGCAGGTCGAGGACCTGGTGGTCGGGAACCTGCAACGCCAGGTGTGGAGCCAGGGAGATGAAGATAATCGAGGCGGCAAACACGATCGGCGCAATGCGGACGGCTCCAAGCGCGCTGAAGGAGGAAATGGTCATGGTGGCCGCGATGAGCCCGAAGGCCTTGACGTTCACGCGCGCGCTGGCCCCGGGGCGGGTGAAGAGAACGAGGCCGGCCAGGACCAGGGCGGACCACGACACGATGACGGGCAGGAACGTCAGCGAACCGGGCAGGGGGGTGACGCCCACGCCGAGGCTGATGCCGGCCGCCGCGCAATACCCAAGGTGCGCGAACTCGCTTGTGGGGCCCTTGCGGGTCATGAGCGGAGCCGTCCACATCAGCGCGCACAGGAGACCGGAGGTCACCCTGAACCACGGCGAGGTCACGAGGGGTGGAAGGGCCTGGCCCACGTCGACGAATAGGGCCGCCGTCGGAGCCGCGACACCGACAAGCGTCAGGATCAGGGCCGCGAACACAAAAGCGGAGGACGCCATCGCGGGCTGGAAGAGCCGACTATTCGAGGCCTGGTGATCATCCGCGATAGCCTGGGCCGACTCCTGCGACCCGACGATCGTCACGACCGAGCCGGAGGGAATATCCCGGCCAATCACGTCGCTGGGGTCGACCGCGCGCCCACCCCCGAGGGTGAGCCGAGCTTGGAGGTCGGTCAGGTCGACCTCGATGAGTGCGAGCAGGCCCGCAATGGTCATTCCAACGGGGAGAACGTAGTCCTCACGCCGGGAACCGCCGACAACCGTAATGGATGCCTGTGCACCTGCCACGCGCTCCTCCTCTCGTCGCCTATCGGTTCGCGCCTTCAGACAGTATTGTGTCACCTGACGTGCGCTTGGCAAAAGTTCAGTCGTTGCACGTTAGGATAGCGGGGACTACTGCTTGCCGCGTGCGGCTACATAGGGAGGAACGATGGCTGACTCTGAGGATCTCTTGGAGGGCGTACCGGAGATGCCGGAGGGGAAGATCCCCATCCAGGCGCCGCCGAACCAGGCGGAGGCCGCCGGCATCGGTAACGTGCTCGCCATGGTGATCCCCATGATGGGGTCGATGGGCGTCATGGTGTTCATGGCGATCTCTCAGGCGACCTCCGGGGACGGCCAATCCAAGAACCCCACCATGATGATGATGGCCGGCGGCATGGTCTTCGCGATGGTCGCCATGGTCGGCTTCAACGTCTACCGCCAGGTCTCCCAGCACCGCCAGAAGGTCAAGACTCTGCGCGGCGAATACCTGTCCTACCTGGCCGAAACCCGCCAGACGGTTCGTAACGTCGCCGACCGTCAGAGGGCGTTCGTGAACTGGGCTCTCCCCGCGCCCGAGGCACTGGTGGCGATCGCGGATCAGGGCGAGCGTGTGTGGGAACGTGAGCCGGGCATCGAGATGCTCAACGCCCGCGTCGGCGTGTCCGAGCAGGGCCTGTCGATGGAGCTCATCGCCCCCGACCTGCCCCCCATGGCCACCCCCGACATCGTCTGCCTGTCCGCGATGACCCGCTTCATCGAGACGCACCGCAACCTCGACTCCGTCGCCTTCGGCATTCCCCTTGAGGACTATTCGCACATCGAGCTGGCCGGCCGCCACGAGGACGCGATCGGTGTCGCGCGGCTCATCATGACGCACCTGGCGACCTTCGTGAGCCCCACCTACCTGCGTATCGCGGTCCTGTGCTCGCCGGAGCGCCTCGCCGAATGGGACTGGGTCAAGTGGCTCCCCCACGCCGGCTCCACCGTCGAATCCGACGCTGTGGGCCCCGCCCGCATGGTCGTCACCGAGGTCGCGGACCTGCTCGACCTCCTCGGCCCCGACATCGTCGATCGCCCCGGCTTCTCCCCGCGCGACGACCTCACCCCGTGGCCGCACGTGCTCCTCGTGTGCGACGGAGCGGAGCTGCCCGCCACGACCCAGCTCGGCTCCCCAGAGGGCACCGTCGGCGTCACCGTCATCAACCTCCATGACAAGTGGGGAGCCCTGACCAGCCCCTCGACCGTGCGACTGCTCATCCATCCTGCTGTCAAGGGCGAGAACCGGGGTGCCCTCGAAGTCAACCTGTTCAGCCACCAGGCCATCGTCGGCGAATGGGAACACGTTGGGCAGGCGCAGGCCGAGTCCATCGCCCGGCGCCTCACCCCCTTCGCCGCGCAAGACAAGAGCAAGGACACCGACGCGCCGGTGGGGCGCTCCGACGTCAAGCGCACCGTCGACCTCATGGAACTCCTCCACCTCGGCGATATCCGAGACTTCGACCCCGAGAAGGCGTGGGTGCGACGCGAAGGCAGGAACCGCCTGCGCGTCCCCTTCGGCGTCACCCCCGAAGGTATCCCGGTCCTCATCGACATCAAGGAAGCCGCCCAGCAGGGCATGGGCCCGCACGGCCTGCTCATTGGTGCGACCGGTTCGGGTAAATCAGAGGTGCTGCGCACTCTCGTCCTCGCTCTCGCGCTGACGCACTCGCCCGAGCAGCTCAACCTGGTCCTCGTCGACTTCAAGGGCGGCGCGACCTTCGCGGGCATGTCGAGCCTGCCCCACGTGTCGGCCATGATCTCCAACCTCGAGTCCGAGCTCTCCCTCGTGGACCGCATGCAGGACGCCCTCAAGGGCGAAATGGTGCGCCGCCAGGAAGTCCTGCGCGACGCCGGCAACTACGCGAACGTCACGGACTACGAGGCCGACCGCATGGCGGGCAAGCACAACTTCCCGCCGATGCCCGCCCTCTTCCTGATCCTCGACGAGTTCTCCGAGCTCCTCACCGCCAAGCCCGAATTCGCGGACCTCTTCGTCGCGATCGGTCGTCTGGGCCGTTCGCTGTCCATCCACCTGCTCCTCGCCTCGCAGAGGCTCGAGACGTCCAGGATGAAGGGCCTGGAGTCCCACCTGTCCTACCGCGTGGGCCTCAAGACCTTCTCCGCCAGCGAATCCCGCGAAGTCCTGGGCGTCCCCGACGCCTACGAGCTCCCCTCCCTGCCCGGCTCCGGCTACCTGATGCCCGGCACCGACGAGCTCATCCGATTCCGCGCCTCCTACGTCGCGGCACCCCCGCCCCCGCGTACCGTCTCCTCGACGCAGGCCGCCACGGCGGGCACCCCCGACCGTCAGATCAAGGTCCTGCCCTTCACCCTGGCCCCCGTCCTGACACGCGACGAGCCCGATAACGTCCCCGCCTCGACCGGTCAGGCCATGGTCCTGCCCGAGGACGCCCAGTGGGCGGACATGACCGAGATGGACATCGCGGTCGCGAAGATGGCCGGCAAGGGCATGCCCGCCCACCAGGTGTGGCTGCCCCCGCTCGAAGAGCCCGACACCTTCGACCAGCTCATGCCCGACCTCGCCCCGGTCGAGGGCCTCGGCTTCGTGTCCATGCAGTGGCGCGAGCGCGGCACCCTCGTCTTCCCGATGGGTACCAAGGACCTCCCGCTCGAGCAGCGTCGCGACGTCCTCACCTTCGACCTGTCTGGCGCCGCCGGTAACTTCGCGGTCGTCGGCGGCCCGCTCACCGGTAAGTCGATGGTGCTCAGGTCCTTCGTCATGTCCCTGTCGCTCATCTACACGCCGCAGGAAGTCCAGTTCTACATCATCGACCTCGGCGGCGGTACCTTCGCGTCCTTCGTCGATGCGCCCCACGTCGCGGGCGTCGCGACGCGCGACACGCAAGAGATCCTCACGCGAATGATCGCCGAAATCCGCGGCATCATCGAGGATCGCGAGCGGTACTTCCGCGACAACAAGATCGACTCCATCGAAACGTACCGTCGCGGTCGCGCCGAAGGACGCTACGACGACGGATACGGCGACGTCTTCCTCGTCATCGACAACTGGGCCTCCCTGAAGGCGGACTTCGACGACCTCGACATGACGATCGGCATGATGCTGAGCCGCGCCCTGACCTTCGGCGTCCACCTCGTGACGTCCACGTCCCGCTGGAGCGACTTCCGCATGCAGGTCGCCGACATGCTCGGCTCGAAGCTCGAGCTCAAGATCGGTGACTTCCGAGACTCGGAGATCGACCGCAACATCCAGAAGCAGATCCCGAACGCGCGCCCCGGCCGCGGCGTTGAGGTCACGAAGCACCACGTCCTCATCGGCCTGCCGCGCGCCGACGGCGAACCGGATCCGACGACCGTCACCGAAGGCATTGGGCGAACGCTCGAAATGATCCGCGCGGCTCTGCCCGCCGGACCCGGCCCCAAGCTGCGCCTGCTCCCGACCCGCATCACGGCCGACGAGATCGCGCAGCTGCCCGGTGCGCTCGCCCCGGCGGAAGGCCCCGCTCCCGCGCTCATGCTCGGCGTCGAAGAATCGCGCCTGGGCCCCTACCGCCTCGACCCCAACGTCGAACAGCACCTCTACCTGTTTGGCGACTCGAAGTCCGGCAAAACCACGTTCCTGCGCTCCCTCGCGAAGGAAATCATGGCGCGCAACACCCCCGAGCAGGCCAAGATCGTGTCCGTCGACCTGCGCAGGGCCTCGCTGGGCCTCGTGCCCTCCGAGTACTCGGCCGGCTACCTCACGCGCATCGAGGACGTCGCCAGCGACATCCGCGAGCTCGCCGAGTTCCTCAAGATGCGACTGCCCGGCGACGACGTGACCGCCGAGCAGCTCGCCAACCGCTCCTGGTGGAAGGGCCCCGAGGTCTGGATCCTCGTCGACGACTACGACCTGGTCGTCACCTCCGAAGGCAATCCGCTGATGCCCCTCCAGCCGCTCCTCTCCCAGGCGGGTGACGTTGGCCTCCATTTGGTCATCACGAGGCGTATGGGCGGCGTGTCGCGTGCCCTCTACGAGCGTATCCTCCAGACGCTCATCGACCTGGGCACGACAGGCATCCTGTTGTCCGGTAACCCTGACGAGGGTCAGGTTATCGGCCGCGTGAAGCCGGTCCGCGCAGAGCCCGGTCGAGCGATCGTCGTCTCGCGCGACGCGGGCGTCTTCCGGGCCCAGCTGGCCTACTCGGATCCCGTCCGCTAGTGCGTAACTATGCGTTGAGCGCGTGTAGAATATTCGCGTAACGCGTTATCCCACGCGCTCAACGCAGCGAGAAAGACGAAGGTAGATGGCTCTGGGTGAACATGCGGAGCGCCCCGCCCTTCGGTGGGGCGCGTCGACTGATATCGGTCCGGTCCGCGCAGAAAACGAGGACTCCTGGCTGGCGGTCTCGCCCGTCTTCGCGGTCGCCGATGGAATGGGCGGCCACCTCGGCGGCGCCCAGGCCTCGTCCCGGGCCGTCATTACGCTCCAGGAGTTCCTGAGCCCCGGTCGGCTCGGCAACCGGCCCGTCGACCTCGTCGATCTCTCCGTCGCCATCGACGCTGCCGCCACCTCTGTCGCGGCTCTCGCACCCGCCGACAACCCGGTGATCGCCCCGGGAACCACCCTGTCCGGCCTCATGGTTCTGCGCACCACCGAGGGGCCCTACTGGCTGTCCTTCAACGTCGGCGACTCGCGCGCCTACGTCGTGGGAGGCGGCGGCATCCGCCAGCTCACCCACGACCACTCCGCCCTGCAGGAGGCACGCGACCTCGCGGCCACCTCCGGCGCGCCCCGCGTCATCCCTCCCGCCAACGTTGTCACCAAGGCGCTGGGTGCCGGACAGTCGGGAAGTGTGAAAGCCGACTACACGATCATGCCCCTCGAAGAAGGCGACCGTGCGGTCATCTGTACAGACGGGGTGCACGGCGTCCTCCAAGACGCGCAGATTCACGCCATTGTCGCCGTCGGTGACGGCCCGCAGGGGAGCGCCGACGCACTCGTTCAGGCCAGCCTCGAGACCGGAACTCGTGACAATACGACGGCCGTTGTAGTTTACGCAGGAACCGAATCACGAGTAACATTGACATCGAATGTCCTGAATCGCATGATTCAACCAGTACGTCCGGCGTCGATCCAGACCGCACGCCGGGTCCCTCGTAGAGAAGGCAGTAACTGATGCTTCAGATTGGACGCTTCCTGTGCCGCGGACAGGGCGCGATGCTCGTCACCGGACCGCTCGGTGCGGCGTTGGTTCCGCTGGACTTCGCGGACTCCGCCGCCGACGTCGTGTGGGGCCGTGCCGACACGCAGGCGTGGCTCTCCCATGTGCAGGCCGAGCGGGGCGACGTCCTGCTGCTCGACTGCGCGGGCGAGCAGCCCTACCTGACGGTCCTCGGCAACATCCAGTTGCGCATGCGCGCCGCCGGGCAAATCACCGAGCAGGTGTGGACCGACCCGATCTGGGCCTGGCCCTTCAACCCCGGCGAGTGGCAGACCTTCGAGGCGACCATCATCGAAGGCGACGAGGTCACGTGGATGGTTCCCGCCGCCGACCGCGTCGAGGCCGCCGAGATTCGCATCGGTCGCGCCCTGGACGAGGTCGAGGCCCTGGCCTCCATGCCCGTCGACACGATGGGCTTCCTCATTAACCCCGACATCCCCGACCACGAGCGCCGCGCCCGCCGCGAGGCCCGCGAGGAGCTGCCCGAGCCGTCGCTGCACACCTCCTCCGTCGACCTTGCGGCCGTCGAGGCCCAGTTCCTCGCGGCCACCAGCAACGGCCCCGTGTCCCTGACCCCCTCCACTCGGGCCGCGACCCGCGCCGGGGACGAGGCCGCGAAGGCTCCCGCGGAAACCCTCGCGGAGGAAGCTCCCGAGCCGGTTGAGGAGACCACCGAGCGGGACGCCGAGCAGCCCTCGGGCGAACTCTACGTTGTCGCCGACGCGGAAGAGCCGCCGGTTGACACCGCCGAGTCCGCCGAGCGCGCGGGTGGCTTCGGCGAGTCTGGCGCCCCGGCCTCGTCCGAGGCTGAGAAGCAGCCCGCGGCCGAGCCCGACCCCGAGATGGCACCCGAGCCGCCCGCCGCCCCCGAGGCGATGAGCGCCGAGGGCCTGGCTGGCCTGGGTGCCGAGACGGACACTGAGGCCACGATCCTGCGCCTCGCCCCCGTCAACTCCGGGCCCGCCGCGCCCGTCGCTTTCCTCATCCACGGCGGCACCGTGCCCGTCGAGGTGTCCCGCGACGTCGTCATCGGCCGCGACCCCGACGCGCGCGCCCTCACCGGCCGCCCCGTTGCCACGGTGCTGCGCGTTCCCAGCCCGGCCACCGAGATCTCGCGTTCCCACTGCGCCGTCATGATGACGACGCCCGGCTCGTGGGCCCTCATGGACCTGGGCAGCGCCAACGGCACGGTCCTGCGCCACGCCGACGGCTCCTTCCAGGACGTCACCCCCATGGTGACGATCGCCCTGAACGACGGCGACCTCATCGACGTCGGCGAGGGAACCACCATCGAGTTCCGCGTGCGCTGAACGATTCTTCCGACGGACGTGGGGTGGGCCTTCGGGCCTGCCCCACGTCCGTTTCTAGTAGACTTTTCTTTGTTGACCACTTGGAAGTCGCGAGCGCGGGCGCTGGCCGCATCCGGGAGGACGCCTGAGAGAGGAAGTGATGTCGTGAAGAAGCGCGTGCGGACGATCGTTGTCCTCGTGTGTGTGTTCGTTGTGCTGCCGGTGGTGGGTGGTCTCGTGTATTCGTTCAGCGTGAGCGCGGAGGCGGCTGCGCGCTACTACGCCGAGGCGATCGCCCAGGGGCGCTTCGAAGATGCCCTCGCGGTTGAGAGCGCCGACGCCGACGCTGACAACGGCGTGGGACGTGGCGACGCCGTCGACCTGCGCGGCGGCCGAGTGTCGGAGGCTAGTCCAGCGATGATTGTGACTCGTCTGTGGGTGCACACTAACCCGGATGGCATGGGGCGGCAGGGAGTAACTATCGATTTCACGGCCGACGGCCGCTCGACGAGTCGCGTGATCTACCTGGAGCGTTCTGGTCTGCCCAAGCCGCACATTGGCTCATGGAGGGTCGTTTCCAGTGCGGCGCGTAAGGTCACGGTGTCCGCGGAAGGGTACGCCTCAGACCTGTCGATTGGTGGAGTGTCGCTCGGGGATGTCGGAGCGACCAAGGGGAATCACCGGATGATTCCTCCCGTAACAGACGACCTGTGGCGCTTCGCGGGCGGCGGCGGCGTAGTGTATGCGTATCCCGGCGTTTACGACATTAGCGTGACTCGGGTCAGTGAAGATACCGAGTACAGTGTCGACTCCGTTCCGTCGGGTGCGACGATCGACTTGTTCGATGATCACGAACCTCACCAAATCGACATCGTCTTGAACGAGGAAACGAAGGCCTGGCAACAGGAGCAGTTCGTGCCTCTTCTCGAATCGTGCATTCGTGGGGAAAGTCAGGAGCAGGCCCTGTGTCCCGATCTTGACGTTGCGGATGTTGAGTCAATTGACGTCGGGGAGGTCAGCGAGAGCTTGCCGGGGAGCTTGGCTGCCTACAATATCGTGGTGATCACACGGGAGCACCGTATCTGGTTGGACGTGAGTGGCGCGGTCTGCTTCGACGGGGCTGGTCAACGATACATCGTCTTCACGATCGATCGACAGAGGGCCGAAGATCGAGGCAGCCGGTAGGAGGCCGGGCGGGCCTCGTCGCCTTCTCGACTCTCGCAGCTCTCGTGGGGTGGGCCTTCGGGCCCGCCCCACGTCCGTCTGTCCGCCCCCGGTCGTCTGTCCGCCCCCGGCCGACCGAACGCCGCGCCCGTCGGCGCCTGCGTGACAGCCTCGCCGATACTGCTGACCAGCCCGCCTGACGCCCACTTCCGCGCGAGGGTACGATACCCGACAAGCAACCACGGCCTCGTCAATGTAAGGACAATCATAACGGGGCGTGTCTTGAAGTGACCTTAGTCCCTTGATGCGTGTATCCTTGCCTGTGGTAGCGGCCCGGTGTCGGGCCAATCATCGCAAACACGGAAGTTGAGGACCACGATGGTCAAGTATGTGTACGACTTCTCCGAGGGTGACAAGTCCATGAAGGACCTCCTCGGAGGAAAGGGAGCGAACCTCGCTGAGATGACGAAGCTCGGCCTGCCCGTTCCCCCCGGCTTCACGATCACCACCGAGGCGTGCCGCGCATACCTCAAGGAGTCGGCCGTCCCCGAATCGCTTGCCACCGAGGTCACCCGCGCCCTGCGCGGCGTCGAAGACCAGATGGGCCGCCACCTCGGCGACCCCACCGACCCGCTCCTCGTCTCCGTGCGAAGCGGCGCCAAGTTCTCCATGCCCGGCATGATGGAAACCGTCCTCAACATCGGCCTCAACGATGAGTCCGTTCTCGGCCTCGCGGCCGTTAGCGGTAACGAGCGCTTCGCGTGGGACTCCTACCGCCGCCTCATCCAGA
>ENA-OWLE01000308-OWLE01000308.1-metagenome-genome-assembly--contig:-NODE-308-length-10531-cov-4.153303_pt1 | contig 10531 bp, 9 predicted proteins | sample MGYA00245345_ERZ651094 | MGnify/ENA primary metagenome ERZ651094 (study PRJEB26857, sample SAMEA4031770) | metagenome | biome: human; feature: oral; material: saliva | place: Philippines | collected 2014 | study... | reverse complement strand
AATCCGACGCCATCTCGACCTCGGCGGGGGCCACGGCCGCCTCAAGGCGCTTCATGTCGACGTCGCGGTCGCCGGGCACGCCCACGACGAGGACCTCGCGCTGCCCGTCCGGGTGAGTGAGCGTCACGACGACGTTCTTCAGCGTGTCGGCGGCGGTCCAGGGACGATCATCGCGCGGGTACTGATCGTTGAGCAGATCGACGAGCGCCTCAATCGTGGGGGCGTCGGGCGTGGGGACCTCCACGGGCGCGGGCACGCCGGACGCATCGACGGCCTCGGGGACGGGGGTCGTCACGGCCTCGGCGTTGGCAGCGTAGCCACCCGGGGACGCCACGAAGGTGTCCTCGCCGATCGGCGAGGGGTGCAGGAACTCCTCCGAGCGAGAGCCGCCCATCGCCCCACTCATCGCGGAGACGATAACGTAGCGCAGGCCCAGGCGCTGGAAGATACGCTCGTAGGTGTCGCGCTCAGCCTGGTACGAGGCGTCCAGGCCCTGGTCGTCAATGTCGAAGGAGTAGGCGTCCTTCATGACGAATTCGCGGCCACGGATCAGGCCAGCGCGCGGACGCGCCTCGTCGCGGTACTTCGTCTGAATCTGGTACAGCGTGAGGGGAAGGTCCTTGTACGAGGAGTACATGTCCTTCACCAGGAGCGTGAACATCTCCTCGTGAGTGGGGGCCAGCAGGTAGTCGCCGCCCTTGCGATCGTTCAGCTTGAACAGCGTCGGGCCGTACTCCTCCCAGCGGTTCGTCGCCTTGTAGGGCTCAGCGGGAATCAGGCCCGGGAAGTGCACCTCCTGGGCGCCCATCGCGTCCATCTCCTCGCGCACGATGTTCTCGATCTTGCGCAGCGTGCGCAGGCCGAGAGGAAGCCACGTGTAGATGCCGGGGGCACAGCGGCGGATGTAACCGGCGCGAACCAGAAGCTTATGGGAATTGACCTCGGCGTCGGCCGGGTCCTCGCGCAGGGTCCGCAGGAAGAAAGTCGAGAGATTTCGAAGCATGGTCCAAGAGTACGGCACGCGCCGCCAGGTGGGCCACCGGCACAGCCGTGTGGCCCCTCATCGGCGGCTCGAAGTCCCTCAGATGAGAGCACCGACGCCCAGCTCGCGCTCGCGCGCCTGCGGGTGCGCGGCGTAGTAGCGGCGCGCCATCCACCCCGGGTAGGCCCACTCGGGCATGCCACCCAGGTACAGGGACTGGACAGCGACCAGGATCATGGCGGCGAGGAGGCCCAGGAGCAGAGCGCAGGGGCCGAGCGTGTCGAGACCGGCGGCCTCACGACCCACCAGGTCAGCGGTAACGAACCAGACGACGGAGAGCAGGGGCATGAGCGGCCACACCAGGCGCGTCATCTCCGCGCTGGCCGATCCACCGCGCAGATCCATGCGCATCGCGACGCGACGGGCGCTCGCGCCGACGCCGGACCACGTCCACGCCCACAGGAGCGCGACAAACAAGCCCACGAGCGCGAGCAGAGCGGTGGAAGTGAAGAACACCGTACCCCCTTCGGATAGCGCAACATCCCCGTCGGCGTTGCGTACGAAGCGATACTACAACACCAACGGGGATGGCTGTCCAACCGAACGGGCTCGAAGGAGACTAATCAGGCATCGGCAAGCCCGCCGACGCATGCCTCGCGGATGTCGCGCAGCATGGACAGGGACGACAGGGACTCCGCAGTGACGCCCGCCCACACGAGCGCCAGCTCACAGCCCGAGGCCTCGTGACGCTCGCGAATGTGCAGCAGGGTGCGCGACGGGGACAGGGGCAGCAGGGCGATCACGCACGTGCCCGAGGCCGGGGCCCCCACGGGAGCGCCGGGCGCGGCCACCCGCATAAGCACGTGATCCTCCTCCTCAACGTCCACGATCGTCGACTCGTCCTCAGGCTCAAAGGCGCGCCCGAGCACGTCCCACACGACCGAGGCGGGGGCGTCGATGGCGACGCCGCGGTCCACGACCACATTCGCGCCAGGCAGGAGCAGGTCGCCGGGCAGCGACACGTCGGCCTGAGACGCGGTCAGGCCAATGCGCCGCGGAAAACCGCTGGCCGCCAGCGCGCACGCGCCCCCGATCAGGGACAGGCAGGCAAGGGTACGAAGACGCATGATGAATCCTCCAACGCTCAGCGATCGATGCCCGGAAGCTTCACGTCCGGGGCGGTGATCGGGGCAACCTCAACGGTTCCGGACCCCGGTTCGAGGCCGAGTTCCTCGGCCAACGCGTTAGCACGACGGATCAGCGTCTCGACGATCTGGTCCTCGGGCACCGTCTCCACCACCTCACCGCGGATGAAGATCTGGCCCTTGCCATTGCCCGAGGCGACACCCAGGTCCGCCTCGCGAGCCTCACCCGGGCCGTTGACGACGCACCCCATGACGGCCACGCGCAGCGGGACGGTCAGGTCCTTGAGCCCTTCGGTGACGTTCTCGGCCAACGTCCACACGTCCACCTGAGCTCGGCCACAGGAGGGGCAGGACACGATCTCGAGGGTCTTGTCACGCAGGCCCAAAAACTCCAGCATCTTCGTGCCCACCTTGACCTCCTCCACGGGAGGCGCCGACAGGGAGACGCGAATCGTGTCACCGATGCCCTCGGCCAGCAGAATCGAGAAGGCGGACACGGACTTAATCGTGCCCTGGAAGGCAGGCCCAGCCTCGGTGACACCCAGGTGCAGCGGCCAGTCCCCCGCCTCCGAGAGCATCCGGTAGGCCTGAACCATGGTGAGCACGTCGTGGTGCTTGACCGAAATCTTGAAGTCGTGGAAGTCGTTCTCCTCGAAAAGAGAGGCCTCCCAGATCGCCGACTCGACCAGGGCCTCGGGCGTCGCGCGGCCGTACTTCTTCAGCAGGCGCGGATCCAGCGAACCCGCGTTCACGCCGATACGCAGGGAGACGCCGTGATCGGAGGCCGCCTTGCAGATGTCCTTCACCTGGTCGTCGAACTTACGGATGTTGCCCGGGTTCACGCGCACGGCGCCGCAACCGGCCTCGATCGCCTGGAACACGTACTTCGGCTTGAAGTGAATGTCCGCGATGACGGGAATACGGGACTGCTTCGCGATGATCGGCAGCGCATCGGCATCCTTATCCGTCGGGCACGCGACGCGCACGATGTCACAGCCCGCGGCGGTCAGCTCCGCGATCTGCTGCAGCGTCGCGCCAATATCGTGCGTCTTCGTGGTCGTCATGGACTGGACGGACACCGGCGCCCCACCGCCCACGGGAACGTCTCCCACCATCAGGCGATGCGTCTGCCGACGCGGGAACGGCGACGCCGCGACGTCGGGCATACCAAGATTGATTTCACTCACCCGCCCATTATCGCGCACCCGGACCATTCCTTCCCACGCGGACGCCAGCCACGTGGGAAGGCTCGCTTTCCGCCCGCCGCCGATAGGGTCGGCGCCGCCACGTCAACCGAGGGACACGGGCTTGACGATGTCGGCGACGATCAGGATGACGCTCATCGCGACGAGCAGGCCGCCCACGGCCCAGGTCAGCGGAACCAGGCGAGCCGTGTCCGCGGGACCCGGATCCTGCGCGCCCCGCAGGCGTGCCGCCTGGCGGCGCACGCCTTCAAACACGGCGCCGAGGATATGACCGCCATCCAGAGGCGGAAGCGGGATCAAGTTGAAGACGAAGAGCGCCATGTTCAGCGACGCCAGCAGACTCAGCAGCACAGCGACCACCTGACGGGTGTCGCGCAGGCCCAGGGCCGCCGAATCACCCGTCACCTCGCCGGCCATGCGGCCCACGCCCACGACCGACACGACGCCGCTCGCATCACGGTCCTCGTCGGTGACGATCGAACGCCCCACCTGCCACACGGCCTGCGGCAGGCGCACAACCACCGAAGCGGTGCCCGTGAACATCTGCCAGTCAGCCCGAGCGACGTCCGCAGGCGAGGCCGACACATACTCGTAGGCGGCCGTCACTCCCACGTAACGCGCGCCCTGAGCACCCGTGACAGGCGTGATCGTCAGGTCCACGCGTTCACCGTCGCGCTCGACGGTCAGGGTCGCGGACTCGCCCTCGGGGGTCGCGCCCACGGCCTGCTGAAGCTCCGCGAAGGTCGCAACCGGCTGCCCGTTCCACGCCTCCACCGTGTCCCCGGGACGCACCCCCGCCTCGTAGGCGGGAGAAGCAACCTCACCCGAGGACGTGGAGATCGTCGCCGGTACCGCCGCGATGGTGCGCGAGGCGGTGGGAGCCCCGATCCCGATCATCGTCACGGCGCTGAGCACAATCGCGATCAGCAGGTTCATGAGGGGCCCGCCCAGCATCACCACGACCTTCTTGGGCGCGCTGAGCAGATAGAACGCGCGATGCTCCTGCCCCTGCGGGATCTCCTCCGCCGAGGCCTCGCGAGCCTCCTGAGCGAGCGTCGGCTTACCACCCCGCCCCACCAAGCGCGTGCCCGGGCGCGCCGGCGCGTACATGCCGACGATCTTCACGTAGCCGCCGAGCAGGATAGCGCGCAGCGCATACGTCGTATCCCCGATCTTCTTCTTCCACAGGGCTGGACCGAAACCCACCGAATAATCCGGCACCAGGACGCCGAACTTCTTGGCGGGTAGCATGTGCCCCACCTCGTGCAGCGCGACCGACGCCAAAATCCCCACGATGATGACGACGATACCGACGATAGAACCCACGCTCACATATCCTTCCATTGACCAGCCGCGACACACTCGCGTGCGCGCCGGTCGGCCCAGCGCTGCGCGGCCACAATATCCTCCAGCGAGGGGTCCGCGACACCCTCGTGCTCATGAACGATCGCCGACACAGTGTCGACGATCGCGAGCCACGGAACGGCGCCCTCGATGAAGGCGTCGACCATCACCTCATTCGCGGCGTTGAGCACCGCGGGGTGCGTGGCCGAAGCGCCGACGGCAAAACGCGCCAGATTAATCGCCGGGAACGTCTGGTCGTCCACCGGCTCAAACGTCCACTGCGAAGGATTGCCCCACGACAGGGGCTCCTCCACGCCATCGAGGCGCTCCGGCCACGTCAGTCCCAGCGCGATCGGCAAGCGCATATCCGGAGGGGAGGCCTGCAACGTCGTCGCCCCGTCGCGCCACGTCACCATCGAGTGCACGATCGACTGCGGGTGAACCGTCGCCGCAATATGCTCCGGCTCCACGTCGAAGAGCAGGTGGGCCTCGATCAGCTCCAGGCCCTTGTTGATGAGCGTGGAGGAATTGATCGTCACGACCGGACCCATATCCCACGTCGGGTGCGCCAACGCCTGCGCCGCGCGCACCCCGCGCAGCTGCTCGCGCGTCCGACCACGGAAAGGCCCGCCCGAAGCAGTCAGCACCAGGTCAGCGACCTCCGAGCGGCCCGACACGACCGGCGACGTCAGCCCCCGCTCGTGCACGCCCGAAGCCAGGGCCTGCGCGATCGCCGAGTGCTCCGAATCCACCGGCACGATCTGCCCGGGAAAACGCATCGCGTTCTTCACCAGCGCGCCGCCCACGACCAGCGACTCCTTGTTCGCCAACGCCAGGCGGGCGCCGCAGCGCAGGGACGCGAGCGTCGACGACAACCCCACGCCACCCGTAATACCGTTGAGAACCACGGGAGTCACGCTCGGATACAGCTCCTGCGCACGCTGAACCGACGCACACACGACCTCGACCGAGGCGTCCTCGCCGACGAACACCTCCGGGCACGTGCCGCCCATCGACTCCACGGCGGCCGTCAGCTCCGCGCGCACGTCGCGGGCCACGCCGACGAACGCGGGGTTCAAGGCGAGGACCTGTGCGGCGAGCTCGGTGACCGACGAACCGCCAGCGCTCAGGCCCAGTACGTCGAAACGGCCCCGGTTCGCTTCGATGACCTCGCGGGCCTGCGTGCCAATCGAGCCGGTCGAACCGAGCAGAACAACGGGGATGGTGCCCAGCCCGGACATGTGATGGTCAGCCATCAGTCGACCGCGAGCAGGATCTCGATCGCGCGCCCCAGGTAGGCGTCCACCGGCCCCTCGGCGTAGGCCTTCTTGCCACGCTTAGCGCGGAAGGTCGCGGTGCGAATCTCGTCCGCGGTCAACTCCCCGGCCTCGTCGAAGTAGGCGGCGATGCGATCAAGCAGATCATCCACGGCCTCGCAGTCGTAGCCCCGCCCGCGGCTCGGGTGGGCGAAACGCTCACCGCGGGGGCGCTGGAGGCGCGGATACAGGGTCGTCGCGCGGTCCGCGACGCGGTCGTACCAGGCGGCCTCGCCCTCGGCGGCCACGGAATCGGCGCGGTCGCGCTTCACGAACGCAGCCTCCAGGCGGTTCATAGCGGCGTCGACGGCCTCGATGTTGTAGCCCCGGTTCTTCAGCTCAAAGGTCGCCAGGCGCACCTGCTCCGCGCTGAACTGCTCGGGAGGTAGACCCCCCTCGTACGCGCGACGCGCATCCTCAAAGAACGCATCGACCTGTCCGCGGTGGTAGCCCTTGGAGAAGAAACCAACCTTAGGGAACTCAGTCATCATTGCTCCTTACTCTGAGTCATGGAACGAAGAATCTCATCGACGGCCTCCTGGGTGCCGAACTCGGCGGCCACCTGGTCCACGACCGTCTGGATGGGCGGATCGGCCACGAGGCGATCGAGCATGCGGTCGACGTCGAGGCTATCGGTGGCCACTGGCGCGGGCGCGTCTGCGGTCGGCGCGGGGACAACGAGTGCTTCTGGCGGCTTCGGGGACACCGGCACGTCACCGGAATCCGCCCGGGGTATACGCGTCCCAGGGGCGATTGGCCGGATGTCGGAGGCGGCGGGCGCCTGAGAGGCCGCGGAAGGAATTGCGGGCGCTTCGGGGCCGCTGCGCGAGTCGGTCAACGAGGCCGGGGCGGGCTCATCCGCGTCGGCAGCCGACACGTCCTCGCCGGCCTCGCCCTCACGCTGGGCCGCCCACTCGCGGTCGCGATCAAGCCCCCTCAACACGCCGATCAAGCGATCGATCTCGGCGTCCACCTGGTCCATGTCGAAGCCACGGAACTTGACGGAAAACTCTATCTCCTCAGCCTTGCGGGCGGTCACGATCTGATCCGGCTCGCTCGCCTGCCCCCTGATTGTGCGCTCCACATCGGCGAGGAATGCGCGCACCTCGCTCATGTCGTAGCCCTCGCGCAAAAACGTGCGCGAAAAATCGGTCGTCCTCACTCGTGCTCCTTTCCGGCGGACCTGTGCCCCTCGGAAACCGCCGTGGCCAGCTGACCGCACGCGCCGTCGATGTCAGAACCCCGGGTATCGCGAATCGACGTCGCAATTCCGTTGTCGCGCAGGCGCTTAATGAACGCATCCTGGGCATGCTTCGTAGACGCCGTCCAAATCGATCCCGGCGTCGGGTTCAGGGGGATCGGGTTCACGTGAACCCAGCCATGGCCTCGTTTGTTGAGCTCGTCGGCCAGAAGCTGGGCGCGCCACTCCTGATCGTTCATGTCCTTGATGAGCGCGTACTCGATCGACACGCGCCGTCCCGTTGCCAGGAAGTAGGCGCGGGCGGCATCCAGGAGCTCCCCGACCTTCCAGCGCGAGTTGATCGGAATGAGCTCATCACGCAGATCGTCGTCGGGAGCATGCAGCGACACCGCGAGCGTCACCGGCATCCCCTCCCCCGCGAGCTTCTTAATCGCGGGAACCAGGCCGACCGTGGAGACGGTAATATTGCGCGCGCTCATACCGAAACCCTCTGGCGCGGGATCGATGAGGCGACGCAGGGCGCCGATCACCGTCTTGTAATTGGCCAGCGGCTCACCCATTCCCATGAACACGACGTTCGACAGCGTCGTGGGTCCACCGGCGAGCGCTCCATCTCGGCATGCTGCCTGCGCGTAGCGGACCTGATCGACGATTTCCGCCGTCGACAGGTTACGAGTCAGGCCCATCTGCCCCGTCGCACAGAACGGACACGCCATGCCGCAACCGGCCTGCGAGGACACGCACAGGGTGGTGCGCTGCGGGTAGCGCATGAGCACCGACTCCACCTGGGCCCCGTCGTACAGCCGCCACAGGTCCTTGATCGTGCGGCCGCCGTCCGCCTCCAACGCGACGACCTTCGACACGAGCGTCGGCAGGAGAGCCTCGCTCACTTGGGCGCGCATGCCAGCCGGAATGTCACTCATGCGCTCAGGGTCGGCCTCGAAGTGCGTGAAGTAGTGGCGTGAGAGCTGATCCGCACGGAATGCGGGCAGCCCCAGGTCCTTGAGCACCTGCTTACGACCCGCTGCATCCAGGTCAGCGAGGTGCGACGGCGCCTTACCACGCCGCTTCGCGGTGAACGACAGGACGGGCTTCGCGTCCTCATGCGTCGCCCCCTCCGGCGGCTGATCGGTCGGACGAACCTCACGGCGCGCACCTTGGAGACGCTGCGCCGAGGCCGTGGCCTCCTCGCGGGAGCGGCCCCGCGCCCCGCGTCCAGTCCTAGTAGTCGTATGGCTCAATGGCTCGACTCCCAAGAAATACCGGGCAGCGCCCACGCAAAGATGAAGTAGGCGACCGGCGCGCTCATCAGCAGCGCGTCCACCCGGTCCAGAACGCCACCGTGCCCGGGCAGGATGTGGGACATGTCTTTGAGGCCCGACTCGCGTTTAATCAGCGACTCGGTCAGGTCACCCATCGTGCCCACGAACGCGATCGAAACACCGGCGACGATGCCCCACCACCAGGCGGCACCCAGCAGCCACAGCCCCACGCAACCGACACCGACCGCCGTAGCCGCGGAGCCAGCGAAGCCCTCCCACGACTTCTTCGGAGACAGGGCCGGCGCCATGGGATGCTTGCCGAACAAGACACCGGCAGCCCACCCGCCCGTGTCGTTCGCGATGACCATCAGCTCAAAGACGACAAACACCCACGGATTGCGCCACGCCGCGAGCATTAGTACGACGAAAGAGGCCAAGAAGGGCACGTAGACGGCCGTGAACGTCGAGGAGACGACGTCGCTCATCCGCGACTCCTGCCGCCGGTCGAGTAGCCTCCACGCAGCGCACACGAAGACCGTGATATACAGCGCGAAGAGCGTGCCCTCGCTGCCCAGCCACCACGCACACGTGATCATGCCGATCGCGCCCACGTACAGCGGTGTCACGGTGAGCGTGATGCCCATGCGCGCGAAAGCGCCGGCCAGCTCCCAGATACCAACGAGACACACGAAACCGATGACGCAGACAAACGCCGGAAGCGAGGTAAACAGGGGGACCGCGACGGCAACGATGAGGACAACCGCCGTCGTGATCGCCTGCGGGAGGTTACGACCCGCCTTCCCCGTCGCCCCACCCGCTGGATGATTGTCGCGCGTGGGGCCCGGGGAAAAGATACGAGCCAGCAGTGAAGGATCCGTTGACGCCATCAGATCGTCAGCAGTTCGCTTTCCTTCGTCGCGAGCATCTTGTCGATCTGCTCGGTGTGAGCCTTCGTCATCGAATCAAGGTTCTTCTCTGCGCGATCGACGTCGTCCTCGGACGCCTCACCGTCCTTCTTGAGACGATCCAGCTGATCCTTGGCCTTGCGGCGCACGCCGCGCACGGAGACACGACCATCCTCAGCCTTGCTCTTAGCCTGCTTGACGTACTCCTTGCGGCGTTCCTCGGTCAGCGCAGGCAGCACGACACGAACAACGTTGCCGTCGTCCGTGGGGTTCACGCCCAGGTCGGACTCGCGCAGCGTGCGGATAATCTCCTGCGTCGCCGTGCGGTCGAAGGGGGAAATCAGCACCGTGCGCGCCTCGGGAATCTGGAAGCTCGCGAGCTGGCGCATCGGGGTGGGCGCGCCGTAGTAGTCCACCAGCAGCTGCTCGAACATCGAAGACGTCGCGCGCCCCGTGCGGATGTTCGTGAACTCATGGCGGGCGGCCTCGACGGCCTTGTTCATCTTGTCCTCGGCTTCGAGGAGAATATCGTCGATCACTATGTGCTCCTTAACGTCAGTGGTCTGTGAAGGTTATATCACGCCGTCACTAGGGTACCGATTTCATCGCCCATGAGCGCGCGGGTGACAGCGCCTTCCCCACCCATGCCGAAGATGCGAGTGGTCAGGCCATTCTCGCGGCACAGCGCCAGCGCCGAGCCGTCGATCACCTTCAGGTCGCGGCGCAGCGCCTCCGAATAGGTCAGCGAGTCGAAACGATGCGCGTTGGGGTTCTTGTTCGGATCGTCGTCGTAGACGCCGTCCACGCCGTTCTTCGCCACCAGGAGCTCGTCACAGTGAATCTCAAGCGCGCGCTGCGCCGAGACGGTGTCGGTCGAGAAGTAGGGCAGGCCTGCGCCGGCGCCGAACACGACGACGCGCCCCTTCTCCAGGTGACGGATCGCCCGCAGCGGCAGATACGGTTCAGCGACCTGGGCCATTGTGATGGCCGTCTGAACGCGTGCGGGAATCCCCGACTGGTCGATGAAGTCCTGGAGGGCCAGAGCGTTCATGACGGTTCCAAGCATACCCATGTAGTCGGCGCGGGAACGCTCCAGGCCCTCACGAGCCAGCTGGGCGCCGCGGAAGAAGTTGCCACCACCGACGACAATCGCAACCTGCACGCCCTCGCG
>ENA-OWLE01000304-OWLE01000304.1-metagenome-genome-assembly--contig:-NODE-304-length-10547-cov-14.230652_pt1 | contig 10547 bp, 5 predicted proteins | sample MGYA00245345_ERZ651094 | MGnify/ENA primary metagenome ERZ651094 (study PRJEB26857, sample SAMEA4031770) | metagenome | biome: human; feature: oral; material: saliva | place: Philippines | collected 2014... | reverse complement strand
ACACAGCGGGGCCAGCAGCGGTTAATGTTTCATAACCAAAGAATGGTACAAGAACTCCATCATCACCTGGATCTTGATCCATGATAAGCCCTAAAAAAGCGCCCTTTTTAAGTTCATTAATCATTTCACGTACACCCGTTTTATACGTTACATGTTGGTTCATAAGACGACGATATTCATTGATAAACTTGTCTGCGTCACCATTTTGTTTCATGGCTACAGAAATCAATGGATAGCCTTCAGATGCGAGTACACCGCCAAGCAATTCCCAGTTGCCACTATGAACAGCTGCTAAAATAGCCCCTCGACCGTTTTCCAAAGCATCATCTAAGTACTCGCGATTAATAAACTCTACCATATCTTTGTATGCGCCATCTTTAATCTCAGGATATCGCAATACATCAATAATCATACGCCCAAAGCGTGTCGTACTAGCTTTTGCAATACGACGCGCTTCTTTAGGATCATCCGTAATATTACAGAATAGAATTTGGCCTATTGCTAGGCGCTTGCGTTTTGGCGGTACCGCCAACCACGCAATTTCACCAAGCAAGGTTCCAATAGCATATTGCAAACCTTTAGGTAATAAGCAAATAAAGGCACTAAAGATTTTCATAAACCTATACATGGATTATTAGCTCTCCTTAAGCTGTGCTTTCAAAGCATCAATTTCTTTTTGTAATTGTTTTACAGTTTTCACCATATCTGGCAAACGATTTTCATAGGCTGCCAATTTTAACCACTCTTTATGCGGTCTCATCGGATAACCCGCCATGATGGAATTAGATGGTACATTACCTGTAATACCAGTTTTACCGGCAAATTGTACATTATCACCAATTGTAATATGACCAGTACAACCTGTTTGACCTGCAAAGATTACATGGTTACCACATTTTGTACTACCTGCAATGCCAACTTGAGCAATCAAGAAGCAATCTTCACCGATTTCAACATTATGTCCAAGGTGAACAAGATTGTCAATTTTTGTACCACGACGAACTAATGTAGAACCCATTGTAGCATTATCAATGGTAGTACAGGAGCCAATTTCTACATCATCCTCAAGGATAACATTGCCCACTTGCGGAATGTGAGTATGAACACCATTCTCCGTAGCAAAACCAAAACCTTCACCACCAATAACTGCTTTAGCGCGTAATACAACACGTTTACCTAAAATACAGTTTTCATGAACAATAGCACCGGCATAAATATCGGAATCTTCACCAATACGCACATTATGACCAATATAGACATAAGGGCGAATCGTTACATTATCACCGATAACAGCATTATCATTAATAACACAGTAGGCACCAATGGCTACATTTTTGCCAAGAGTAACATTATTGCCAATAATTGCAGTACTATGTACCTCGCGAGGCACTACAACAGGTGGATGGAAGAGCTCTAACACTTGTGCAAATGCTGCTTTTGCATTATCAACTATGATTTGTGCCATCGGTGCATCTTTCACTTCAGATTCAACGATAACAGCACCCGCTTGGCATAATGCGATATGTTCAACATATTCACCAACAGCAAAAGTGATGGATTGTTTTACAGCTTGTTCAAAGCCACGTGTCTCTGTAATGACAATAGACTCATCACCTACAACGCGACCACCTACCAATCTTGCAAGTTCCTGTAAAGTTTTTTCCAAGGTAAACTCCTCCCCCTGTGATAATCCTTAATTATTGTGCACTTTCAGTAGTAACTGCTGTAGCTTGACCTGCTTGTTGAGTATTTTGTTGAGCTTCTTGTTGCTCTTCAGCTTTTGCAGCCTCTTCAGCTTCTTTAATTTGAGTATCAGAAGCTTTGCCCATTCTAGTGATCAACTCTTCAGTCACATCAGATCCACCACCAACAACAGCACCTTTTTCAATAATAACATCAAGGTTTTTCTCTTTTACAAGCTCATTGATTTTTTGCTCTTGATATTGGCGATATTCTTGTGCTTTTGCATTTGTGAAAGCAGTTAATTCTTGAGAAGCTTGGTTATATACGTTTTGTTTGGAAGCATCATCAGCAGCTTCAATTTTCTTGTTCAACTCAGCTTTTTTAGCGTTAATTTCTTTAGTAATCTCGATACCTTTTTCAGTGCTGTTAGCTACTTTAATTGTATCAACATAACCGATATTATTGGAACCACAGCCACCTAAAATCGCCATAGAAGCCACTAAAGTTGCACTCAATACTAAAGATTTGATACGTTTATTCATTATATAACTCCTTATTGAACTCGATAAGATACCTTTACTGCATCTGTAATATCAAGCCCTTTAATATTACCACCATCATCAATGATGACTAAATCTAAATGTTGTTCTTTTGCAATTATAGCTACGCGCATGCGTACATCTTCTAAAATAGCTTCATGAATAGCGCTTACTTCGGCCTCTTTATCAGAAAGCTTTTTCGCCCACGTATCATTCCACTCTTGCGCTACAGGAAGGTTATTATTAGCAATGATCGCTTGTGCTTGTTGTTGCACCATAGTATCTCGTTTTTCAGCTAATTCCTTCTGCAAAGACGCCGCATATTGGTTAAGTTCTTCTTGCCCTTTTTGTTGCATTGGAGCTAACTCAGCTTGTACCTTCGCCTTAATAGAGTTAATATCTAAATTTGATGGTTTTCTCTTAGCTAATAATTCTTTAAGCCGTTCTTCTTTCGCAGCTTTTTCAGCCATTGCAGCCTGCTTTTGAGCATCATCAATATATACACGTGCATCATAAGCATACAAGTCTAATTGAAGATTTACGATTTCTAAGTCGTATTCATTAGTACTAACCTTTAACTCAGCCAGGTATTTTTGAGTTAATTCGTTACGCTTAGCATTTAATTGCTGATTTAATTCATTTTCTTTTGTTGCAATACGCGTTTGCAATTCCACCGTAAGAGCATCTGACAAAGTTGAATCCAGTGCAAGTGTTTTTAATTGTTCATCTTGTGTCTCTGACTTGGCATTTAAAGCTTGTTGTTCAAGTTCATATTGACGTTGTAATAGGTCTAGCTCATTCTTAGCTTGTTTATAATCCTCATAGGATGGATTAAATTCTAATACGTCATCAATACGCACAACACCTATTGATACCCCATCAAGGCCCTGTTGGCGATTTGTTACAAAACCATAGGCCCAAACCATAGCACTTATTGCAGCAACGAGAAATATGACTAAACCTATATATCGTTTTCTCCCGTCCATTGTCGTTCTCCCTTACATAGAACTACAGCTTATTTTTTTGCATCACTAGCTAATTTTTTCAACACTTGATCCGTAATATCTACGCCACCGTACAATACAGTATCTTTAGACATAACAACGCTCAAGCCTTTGCCCTCGCCAACGGCTTTTGCGGCTTCCATAGCTTTATCTTGAATGGATTTTGCAATTTCTTGATCTTTTTTAGCCAAGTTTTGACGCATTTCTTCTACTAATTTTTGTTTTGTTGCATCATCTTGTGCAGCATCAATTTTAGCTTGAGTTTCTTGTTGTAATTGACTTTGATAACTCATGAACTCTTGTGCTGCAGACACAAATAATGGATTATCTTGAGACATCATACGAGATGTATCGATAACACCAATTGTACTAGATCCACCATTACCACTAGGCGTAGCCATTTGCGTATATGCTAATGCACCAATACCGATAATAAATATCGTAGCAATGACGATGGAAAAAATCTTCACATTCGTCTTGTTATTCATCATTCGCATCATAATAGAGTGCCCTCATTTCTATAAAATTTCCTGTAAATTAATGCATCAAAGGATGCCATATAGAGATATTGGTGAAAGCCTCTTCGAAAAGAGGCCTCCACCATATACATTTACTATATTAGAATTGTGTACCGAAGCTGAAGTGGAATTTATTTTTGTGTTTACCCACACCATAATCAAGCTTAACCGGACCAATAGGTGTTGTAATACGAACACCAGCACCAACGCCATAGTTAAAGGATTTTTTACTGTTATACCATGTAACATTTGGCGCATCCCATGCATCGCCGATATCAGTGAACAATACGCCACTAACCTTTTTAACGATTGGGAAACGGAATTCCAATGTAGCATTGTACATGTACTTACCACGGAATTGATCATCTTCGTAACCACGTAAGGAGTCAGCACCACCCAATGTAAATAATTGGCTATACGGTGCATCACCTTGGATGAAACCACCACGTGCACGGAATGCCAATACGTTTTTAGCACCCAATTTTTTGTACATACGCGTTTCTGCTGTAAATTTATAGAAGTCAAAATCACCTCCCAAGCCATGACCAGCCCATTGCGCTGTATAGGAAATACGACGACCACGTGTTGGATCATAGATATTGTCACGGGAGTCGTATACCTTTTGCCATGTAATGGAGTTAATGCGTCCAAAGTTATTTTTTACGTAATTATTAGATGCAAAATTCCAGCTACCACCAGTATTTGGGTTTGTATTATTCCAATCATTACCGCTACCACTTGTATTAGAGATAGCATCTGTGTCATAACGGTAGCCAGAGCTATCATCACTATCCCATTTATAAGTATCTTTACGGGATTCTAATGTCAAGTAGTCACGTGTATATTCCCCAGTTTGACGGCCGAAGGAAATGTTGAAACCACGAGATTTCTTGTTGTATTCTGCTACTTCATTACCATCTTCGTTGTAATCTGTATATTCATCTTCACGGTTGAAGAAGGAGAAGCCAAGAGATGTGCCTTTGCTATCGATCCAAGGTTTCAAGTAAGAGATTTGGTAGTTTTTATATTTTTTCTTACCACCGATTTCCCAGTGAACCTTGAATTTATCACCAGTACCGCGGAAGTTATCTTCACCAAACTCAATAATCCCCATCAAACCATCAGATTTGGAGTAGCCCGCACCTAATGTAATCGTACCAGTTTTATGTTCCAATACGTCGATTTCAATGATTACATTGTTAGGATCTTGTTCGCCAGGCAACATACGAACATTTACGTCGTCAAAGAAGCCTAAGTTGTATACACGTTCTACGGAACGACGTACCAAGAATTTATTGAAAGGTTTGCCTTTCTTTTGAACAAATTCACGTGTAATAACTTTATCGCGAGTTTTCTTGTTACCAGCAGGAATGATATCCTCTACAATGCCTTCTACGATGTGCACATGAAGCACGCCTTGGTCATCTACACGGATACCGTCTACATGAGCTAACATGTAACCATCACGAGCGTATGCAGCGTTGATACCTTGAATTTTTTGGCCTACGTATACAGAGTTAAGAACTTGACCAGGTTGGATATCCATGAACTTAGTCAACACTTCGGATGTGTAAACAGTATTACCTTCGAAGGATACGCCTGTAGTAATTGGATTTACTGTTACAGCAAAGTCCAATTTAACGCCTTCAGGTACTGTTGTGAACACAGGGTTAACTTCGGAGAAGTACCCTGTATTACCAAGATTAGTAATATCTTTAAATACACCATCTACAGATACGGTATCGCCAATTCGTTCAGACAAAATAGGCAATAAATCTGCTTGTTGTTCAGCTGTAACACCAGAGATAGATAAACCAGTAATCAATTTACCTACATATGGATTTACAGTTTCTGCACTAGCAGAAGAAACATATTGCGCCTCTACAGTTGTAACAGCTTGCGTTTGGCCATTTTCTGCAGCCTTATCAAGGTCAGTACCACCTGTAGTTTTAGATACCATTTTTACTTGTTTATCATCAGTTTTTAAAGCTGCATTATTTACTGTAACAGTACCATCAGAACCTTTTACTATAGTGCCATCGCTGGATACTGTTGTATCACCACGAGCAGCTAAAATAGCCGCATCAGTTTCATCTTGTGTAGTTGTAGTAGTTGCATCAGCATTATAAACAGCTTGAGTAGTGGCTGCATCATTAGTAGTAGCAGCACTAGTTGTTGTTGTGCTATTTAAATCTGGAGTATAGCCAGCTTGTACCTCAGCAGCAAAGACACTGCCTGTCCCCATGACAGCCGTCAACACGGACGCTGCAAGCATACTTTTATAGGCTTTTGGTTTAAACATAAATTCCTCCTAGAACTCATCCCCATAAAGAGTTTACTTCTTGTTTTATAAAGACTAATAAATCTTTATCATTATAGCATAAATTATGTGGAATGAGTACTACTATAAACAAATTTTATGAAATTAATATGACTAGAATGTGCATACCTATGGGATTTGCACACTCTAGTCACACACTTAGAAGCTTCGTGTCCAACGACCACCCAAATAATTGTTTCCTTGCGATGTATGCCATGCAGTGAACTTAAGATTTCGTTTAACAGAATACTCTATGCCATATTTATTTTGCTTGTTATTGATACCTTGAGAATAGGTCAACATAACTCTCGGTAATACATACTTACCAATTTCAATATTGTAGTTACTTGCCGTGTCCTTATTGGTCGGCTCATCAGGATCAATAGAACCAGTAGTAATATTGATTCGATCCAAACCTAAGGTATTTTGCAACGCATCTTGTACATAGCCAAAGGCAAACATTTGAAGACCAGCAGTAGCCACAGCATTAACGTCATCATTTGTCAACGTACTACTATTAGAGTCAGCACCGCGACCAAAGGTCAACATAGAAATAATTTGTTTACGAGACAGACTTGGATTAGACGTCAAGGTTAAATCCATATGATCTACTGTCCCTTTTACTCCCAGCATAATATTATAATTGTTTACATTAGTTTCAGCTTCTAATTGTAAATTTGGCAAATAAGAACCACCCAAAAAATGAGCTTTCCCTTTTGTAATATTAAATACATGGCTCAAGTATTTGAATGTACCATTTCTTACATCGAATTGACCACTAGCTGTTGGATTTTGCAAGGTACCACCAAAGTGAACATCACCACTGATAAACATGTCATACAACGTGCGATCATACAAGCGTACGCCTTTACCTGCACGAACAGTGACATCGATACCCATATTTCTAGTACTTTCAGTAGATTCCATGGAAAGCGGAATTTTAAATTGAACCTTTTCTAGATTTAAATTCCCTATTAACGTAGGCAAACCATCTCTATCTACAATATAAAACTCACCATTTAATGGTCCTCGAACATATTCGCTATGCACCTCTAAATCATCGAGCTGAACTGCGGCCTTATAATTAGTAACACTATGTCCAGACCAGTTTACTTTAGCCGCTAAACCTGCAGAGCCTTTACCCATATTAATACGGGATTGGAAATCACCTTGTTGACCAGAGAAAATTAAATCTCCATCAATACCTGTGATTTCATTATCCACACCAGCTAACTTCATCGTGCCATTGCGAACTGAAACTGTACCATATGCTTCAGGTTGATCGATAGTACCAGTAAGTCTAATAACACCTTTTAACGGACCAGTTGCATTTTTTACACTCGTCGTAACAAGAGGAATAACCGCCATATCAGCTTCATTAAAGTCAATTGTTACATCCATGGACTTGCTGTCATTTGCCGGAATATAGCCAGACGTATAAATAGCTGCTAACGGAACCTTACCGTAGATGCTTAACTTGTAACCACTTTTAGTACCCTGAATTCGTTGAATTTGAATGACTTGATCTTGCATTGTAGCCAATGCAAAGCCTTCATCGATACCAATACCATTAAAGGAGCCAGATTCTACAGCACCAGATAATTCTACTTTAGGATTTTTCGTTTCTCCAGAAACGTTTATAACACCCGTTACCCATCCTGTAGCCTGAATATCCTTACCTACTAACGGCAAGAACGGTACAATATCAACATCCTTTAAAGCAATCTGTAAATCCGCTTGACCATCAAGATCTAATGTACCACCCATGGCAACAAGGCCTTCGTCAACAGGCAATTTTAAGGTTGTAATTTTGAACTTACGGTTCGCAAGACTAGCATTAATTGTAGCGTCCCCTACAACCTTGTCATCAATACTTACATCACTGATCTTACCTACTACATTAACACTTGGATTATCCTTTGTGCCCCCAATTTCTACAGAGCCATTTAACTTGCCATCAAGATGTTCATTGGAGCGATCTAGTAAGTTTAATAAATTGTTTACGCTACCATTAGTAACATCTAAAGCGCCAAATAATTGTTGGCTATCGTCAAGCTTCATGCCGCCTCTAGCAACATATCGACCTCCATCTTTTTCAGCAAAGGTAAAGTCTTGTACATTTACTACCGTTTTATCTACATACACATGACCATGAATATCATTTAATAATACCCCATTAATCGATAATGCATCGGATAATATGTATCCATTAAATTGAGGATTATCCATAGAACCCGTGATAATCCCGCGCCCCGATAATAAACCATCAACTTGATGGTCTGTGTTGATGAGCAATCTGCCCATATCAATGTTCTTACCTTCAAAGTCAACATTAATGGCGTCTTTAGAGATTGTACCTCCACCAGTGATAGTTGCACCATAACCTTCGACATCAAATCGATACAGCTCTAATATATCATTCTTATAGTTGTATTTTACAAAGGCATTAGTTACAAGTTTTCCATACGCAGAACCATCCCATAAATGAGCACGACCTTCTATAATAGGATTCGCTGCAGTACCTGTAATATGATTATCTGTTTCAAACCAACCTGTAATTGGAACATCTGTAACTGTACGAATTAGATTTTCAATACGTACTGCACGAGCTCGTGCATTTAAGTCTAATGCATCAGTATTAAGGTTATACCAGCCTGTTACATCATAGCCACCACCAGAATCGCCAACATGTCCATTGATGATAGTAAGAACATGATTATCCAACTGAAAATCCCCATGGATATTATCAAATCGAGCCCCTTTATAGTGAACCTCTTGGCCCCATACAGTGCCGGTCACATTTGGATTATCTAAAATACCTTTTATTGTAATAGACGTATTCAACGTACCATCTACATCTTGTCCGATAATAGGGCTTAATGACGTCAATGGTAATGCATTACCAGAAATAGTAGCATCTACATTGCCATTTTGGATATAACCATATCCACCAAACGTACCATCCCCCATATTTCCTACAATGGTAAGATTAGTTCGATTGTCACTATGTGTAAAATTAGCTTTCACAGCATCAATTACTACACCGCGAATACCAATTTGACGCCCTTCAACTGCGCCCACTACATCCGTAACTTGATTATTTTTTCCTAAGATACGAACCTCACCGTCCACATTACCTGTAATAGGGGTGGACAGATCTTTTGTAAAAGTATCCAAAGGTAAATTCTGAGCCTTTACGGTAGCATCAAAATCGCCTGTATCAACTACATATTGACCATTAACCTTTACATTACCTTCGCCAACTGATAAGCGTGTATTTTCAAGGCGAACTAATCCATCATTAAAGATAATATCGCCTTGTACACGATCAACATAATACCCCTTATAAGAAATACCATCACTACTAATCGTAGCATCTACACTAGGTGCTACCGTTGTGCCACCAATATGTGCACGACCACCTACAACACCAGTTACGCCTACATCGGTAAGCGCTTCTAAAGCAACCTTATCAGCCACAACATTGAGGTTTAGATACTCTTCCTCTTTACCTAACGTAACAAGACCATTAACCTTGGCTACTTGATCATTAACACGCCAAGAGCTACGACTAATAACAATCTGGTCACGATTTAGCATAATGCGGCCCGAACCATCGGTAATATTATAAGTAGTATTACCATGCTTATAAGTACCTGTTAAGCCCTTAAAACCGACATTGCCACTCATAATGTAATTACCATCTTCGCTTTTAATATTGAGATGTAAGTCTTGTAATTTCCCACCCGTTACAGATAAATCTTTATGAAGTGGTACAAAACTCATGATACCTGCCGTATCAATTTCATCTGCTTGTACAAAGAGATCAAAATTAGATACATGGTTCATATCAATGTTGCCATTTAATACAACAGAAGAACCATCAACATCAGCAGTAAATGCCCCTTTAGATAAGCCACCCATATTAAGTGCCATAGTACCATCGAGACTTTCTACATTTCTCTTTATTCCATCTTTGGTTCGTACAGCTACGCGACCATCATGTATTGTAATAGAACCATCAAAGCTACCCGATTTATTAGGATCAGATGGTTTTACTAACTTTTCTACACTCCACGATCCATCAGCTAGCTGCCAGATATGAAGATCCGGCGCCTCTACAATCACACTTGAAATAGCCGTTACCCCTGATGTATTACTTGTAATAATACTAGGTAAAGCAGATAGCTTAATTCCTACTGCTACCTCTCGTGCAGTCCCTACTAAATGATTATCTCTATCTTTAATAGTAACGTCCGTTAGAACTACATCACCATTCCAGTTAATACGTAGAGAATCATAGTTTACAGATCCGTTTATGGCATTATTTACTTGTTCTTTAACCATAGGCGCTACATAGGTCTGAGCTATAGGATTTATACTAGCACCAGCTGCAGATATTCCTAAAATTGCGGCTCCTATGAGGCACCACTTTTTACGGGTCATAATGATACTCCCATACACATTATGAATAATATAAATA
>ENA-OWLE01000302-OWLE01000302.1-metagenome-genome-assembly--contig:-NODE-302-length-10643-cov-5.367397_pt1 | contig 10643 bp, 9 predicted proteins | sample MGYA00245345_ERZ651094 | MGnify/ENA primary metagenome ERZ651094 (study PRJEB26857, sample SAMEA4031770) | metagenome | biome: human; feature: oral; material: saliva | place: Philippines | collected 2014 | study... | reverse complement strand
CATCATCGTTTCTGATATTGAACACCCCGCAGTAAAAGAGTCTGCTAAATGGCTTTCAGAACGTGGTTTTGAAGTGTCCTATGCCCCTGTTAATGCACAAGGTTTCGTGGATGTGAATGCTCTTACTGAACTATTACGCCCTGACACTATCTTGGTTTCGGTTATGGCCGTTAATAACGAAATCGGATCAATCCAACCTATTCAAGCTATCTCGGATATATTGGCTGATGAGCCGACCATATCTTTCCATGTGGATGCTGTTCAGGCGATTGGGAAGATACCTGTATCAGCTTATTTAACAGACCGTGTTGACTTTGCAACTTTTTCTGGTCACAAGTTCCATGCTGTTCGAGGTGTCGGTTTTGTCTACAAGAAAAATGGCAAAAAAATTACTCCGCTCTTAACAGGTGGTGGTCAAGAAAAAGACTTTCGTTCAACGACTGAAAATGTAGCTGGGATTGCGAGTATGGCTAAGGCCTTACGCTTAGTCACTGATAAAGAGGAATTTTCTCTTCCTAAAATTGCTAAGATGAAAAAGGTTATCTTTGATGAATTGACTAAGTATGAGGACATTACTATTTTCTCAGGCGAGGGTGAGGACTTTGCTCCCAATATTTTGACCTTTGGCATTAAGGGAGTTCGTGGTGAAGTGGTTGTCCATGCTTTTGAAGAGCATCAAATCTATATTTCAACGACTTCAGCATGTTCATCTAAGGCAGGTAAGCCAGCGGGAACCCTCATTTCTATGGGTGTTCCAACCAAGTTAGCCCAAACAGCTGTTCGTATTAGTCTTGATGATGACAATGATATGGGACAAGTAGAACAGTTTCTCACGATTTTCAAACAGGTCTATGCTAAGACGCAAAAAGTAAGATAGCAGGATCTAATCGATTAAAAAAATAAAACTAAATTCAAGTTTAAAAGGAAAAGGAATGACATTAACGTATTCAGAAATTATGGTTCGCTACGGTGAATTGTCAACCAAAGGCAAAAACCGTATGCGTTTTATCAATAAACTTAGAAATAACATCAAAGATGTGTTATCTATCTATCCAGAAGTTAAAGTGACTTTTGACCGAGACCGTGGACACATCTACCTCAATGGCACAGACTACGAACCAGTCGCAGAGTCTTTGAAGCAGATTTTCGGGATTCAGGCCTTTAGCCCTGTTTACAAATTTGAAAAAGATGTCGAAGTATTGAAAAAGGCTGTTCAAGACATTATGACTGGGCTCTATCGTGACGGTCTTACCTTTAAGGTGACTGCCAAACGTAGTGATCACGACTTTATTTTAGATAGTCGCGAGCTCAACCTTACTTTAGGAAATGCTGTATTTGATGTCTTGCCTGACATTAAAGCACAGATGAAGGGGCCAGATGTTAATCTGAAGGTAGAAATTCGTGCCGAGGCTGCTTATATTTCTCATGAGGAGATTAAGGGAGCAGGAGGATTACCTGTAGGGACTGCTGGTAAAGGAATGCTCATGCTCTCAGGCGGGATTGACTCGCCAGTGGCAGGTTACTTAGCTCTTAAACGTGGTGTAGATATTGAGGCTGTCCACTTTGCAAGCCCTCCTTATACAAGTCCTGGTGCACTTAAAAAGGCTCAAGATTTGACCCGTAAGTTGACCAAGTTTGGTGGTAATATCCAGTTCATAGAAGTACCATTTACTGAGATTCAAGAGGAAATCAAAGAAAAAGCGCCAGAGGCTTATTTGATGACCTTGACACGTCGCTTTATGATGCGTATTACAGACCGAATCCGTGAAGAACGCCGAGGTCTCGTAATTATCAATGGTGAGAGTCTTGGACAGGTTGCCAGTCAGACTATGGAGTCTATGCAGGCTATCAATGCTGTAACCTGCACGCCCGTGATTCGCCCAGTTGTCACTATGGACAAGTTGGAAATCATTGATTTGGCACAAAAAATTGATACCTTCGATATCTCTATCCAGCCTTTCGAGGATTGCTGTACCATTTTTGCACCTGACCGTCCAAAAACGAATCCAAAAATCAAGAACGTTGAACAATATGAACGTCGTATGGATGTTGAAGGCCTAGTTGAACGTGCGGTTGCAGGAATCATGGTTTCTGAAATCACACCTATTGAAGAAGCGCAAGACGAAGTGGATACACTTATTGAGGACTTACTTTAGTCTAGGAGTATATAGTGATAGTTTGGTATCGCCCAGGTATCATTAGAGTTAGCTATATCGAAAAAGAAATGTCGATGTTGAACTTTTACCTAGAAAGGAAACTACATGACTGTTTATAACATCAATTTAGGAATCGGTTGGGCATCAAGTGGTGTTGAATACGCTCAGGCCTACCGTTCTACAATTTTCAAAAACACAGGTATTAAGGCTAAGTTTGTCTTTATGGATATGTTCTTGCAGGACAATCTTTCTGATTTGACCCGTAACATGGGATTTTCAGATGAAGACATCATCTGGCTTTACAGCTATTTTACGGATCTTAAGATTGCCCCAACGACCTATACTGTCAAGGATTTGGAAAAGGAAATTCCTTATGACATCACGCGTCGTGAGATTAATGGCAAAGTGGTTAAGCTCTTTTGTGCCAAGGAAGATATTTTCTACGCCGCTTATTTGCGTAAAGAGGGTGAAGATATTGTCCATCGTGTGGAAAAAGTATCGCGTGGTTGCCTAATTCGTAAAGACTTTTATTCTTATACTAAGATGTTTACTGAATACTACACACCGGTAGACAATAAGGCCCACCTCTATCAACGCCGTTTCTTCAATGAAGATGGCAGTATTGCTTATGATGAAATTGTTGATGGTAAGGATAGTGTCTTCCGTTTCCCAGATAAGATTTTGTCTTCCAAGCATGAGTTTATTGCCTACTTTATGTCTCAACTAGGTCTAACTGATCAAGACATTGTCATTTTGGACCGTGCAACTGGTACAGGACAGGCCGTTTTCCGTAATACTAAACCTGCTAAGCTTGGAGTTGTTGTCCATGCAGAGCACTTTAGTGAAAATGCTGTGACAGACAAGACTATTCTTTGGAATAACTTCTATGAGTACCAATTCAGCAATGCAGATAAGGTTGATTTCTTCATCACAGCGACAGAGCGTCAACGTAGCATTATGCTAGATCAGTTCAACAAATATACACCATTTACACCTAATATCGTAACGATTCCTGTGGGAAGTGTGGATAAACTGAGAGAGCCTGAGGGAGAGCGTAAACCATTCTCGATTATCACTGCTTCACGTTTGGCCAATGAAAAGCACGTGGATTGGTTGGCTAAGGCTGTTGTTAAGGCTAAAGAAAGTCTGCCACAAGTGAACTTTGATATCTTTGGTACAGGTGCTGAAGAAGCTAAGCTTAAGACAATTATCGAGGAAAATCAAGCTCAGGATTACATCCATCTCAAGGGTCACCAAGATTTAACAGAAGTCTACAAGGATTACGAACTTTACCTATCAGGTTCTAAGAGTGAAGGTTTTGGCTTGACACTTTTAGAAGCTGTTGGATCGGGCCTTGGTATGATTGGTTTTGATGTCCGTTATGGAAACCAAACCTTTATCAAGGATAATGAAAATGGCTACTTAATCCCTCGATTTGAAAAAGATGACGAGCCTGCTATTGTGGCTGCCTTGGCAGAGAAAATTGTAGCTTTCTTCAATCGTTCAGATTTAGATCATGTTCATCAAGTCTCTTATGATATTGCCAAAGGCTTTTTGACTGAGGAAATCGAGCAGAAGTGGCTTAACTTAGTAGAGGAGATGACTAATCATGATTAATTTATTTGAAGACTATAGTCAAGGTAGTTGGGATCTCCATTACTCGCTGATTGTCGCTGGCTATGTGAATACAACAGTTTGTCTTTCAGATGATGGCTTTTTACCTAGTGATGTGACCTCACCTTACCTTTATTTCACAGGCTTTGATAAGGTTCAGGGGTCTGCGCTTTACTTTAATCAGGTACCCGTGCCTGATTACTGGGAGATTTTAGGAACAAATAGCAACGCGGAAATCTTCCGTTTTGATAAGAAACGTGGTCATATTCACTATGCGCATCCTGCTCATCAGCGTCTAGTTAAAGCTGTGGATTGGTATGATGAATCAGGTCGCTTGCGCGTGACTGATCGCTACAATAACAAGGGATACCGTTTCTCACAAACAACTTACAATGTTAAGCAAGAAGCGACCATTACTAGTTATTTCACTCCAGACAACAAGGAAGTTATCGTTGTTAACCATTTGACCAAAGATGTTATCTTGAATTGGAAGGACAAGGTCTACATTTTCAAAAATAAATCGGAGTTTGTAGTCTTTTATCTTAAAGAAGCCGGCTATGATTTGCGACGTATCCTTTATAACTCCTTGTCAACACCTTTCTTGACAGCTATGAATCTTCCGAATTCTGGTCAAGATGTCCTCTTTTGGCAAGAGCCTATCACTGACACTGTTCCTGGGAATATGCGTCTTCTTCTTGATAGCAATCACCGTCAAACTAAGATTGTCGTGCAAGAATACACAGCCTACACAAATCTTCTAAGACTGATTAGTCCAGAACAGGCTTCTCGTGTGGCTTTCCTTGGCTTCATGTATCCATTTGCTCGTCAGAATAATTTCCAAAATCAAGCACTTATCTTGACCAACTCAGATCAGATTGAACACTTGGAAAGCATTGTTAGTGAAGTGCCTACCATGCACTACCATATTGGGGCAATCACTGAAATGTCAAGTCGCTTGATGGATTTAGCTAAATATAGTAATGTTAGCCTTTATCCAAATATTACAACGGAGCAGGTTAAACGTCTCTATCAAGAGGCTGATTTCTATTTAGATATTAACCACCAAAATGAGATCCTGTCAGCGACACGTGCTGCCTTTGAAAACAACTTGCTTATCCTGGCTTTCACGAACACAAGCCATGGTCCAGATTATACTGCACCAAGCAATATTTTCTCACCTATGAATGCTGGGCAATTTAAACAAACTCTTAAAGAAGCCTTGGGCAACCGTGACTTCCTTAGTCACTTGCTTGATCGTCAACGTGAGCATGCTCATGTGGCGACACCAGAAGATTATAAGAAGGTTATTGGTTAGGAAAATGACACTAGAGGTTCGTAACATTTATCCTCTGACTCCAACATTTAAGAAGGTCGCTTCGCTTTATGAAGCGGCTTTTCCTGTGGAGGAGAGACTCCCACTCTGGCAATTGTCTTGGAACAGTTTGAAAACTGGGCAATTTTTCTTGGCTTATTTTGATCAGGAAGTTTTTATTGGTTTTACCTATGCAATCTGTACTGACAACCTGGTCTACCTACTCTTTCTTGCGGTTGAGGAAAGTAAACAGTCAAAGGGTTATGGTAGTCAAATTTTGGCTCAAGTTAGGGAAGAAGCAGGAGAACGACCATGTGTGCTTACGATTGAGCCTATGGATGAAGAGGATGTTTCTAACCGTACTCAACGACTCAAACGTCTGGCTTTTTATGAAAATAATGGATATCAGTCTTTGAATCACTTCTATTTTGAAGGAAAGGAGCGGTATCAGATTTTAATAACTGATAGGAGTCTTTCTTTAGATACGATTGAGCAAGATTTGGCTAAGACTTTCCTAGGTAAGCATGGTGTAAGAGTGGAGTAGATGGACTTTTAGGTTATTAAACCTAAATTGCCAGAATAAGAATAATCAAAAAAACTTTTTCTCTTGTCATTAGCATGAAAAAATGATAGAATTGTAACGTTGACTAAATGCACGTCCTGTGCAACCGCACGACTACTGTTTTGCAAGTGGGTTCGTCCCCGCAGTACTAGGCGAGTCTTCACAGAGGGAAACCTCAGACACATTAAAAATTTTAATAGGAGGTGCATCATGAGCACATACGCAATCATCAAAACTGGTGGAAAACAAGTTAAAGTTGAAGTAGGTCAAGCGATCTACGTTGAAAAAATCAACGCTGAAGCTGGATCAGAAGTAACTTTTAACGAAGTTGTTCTTGTCGGTGGTGATAAAACTGTAGTAGGTACTCCAGTTGTTGAGGGAGCTACTGTTGTCGGAACTATCGAAAAACAAGGTAAACAAAAGAAAGTTGTTACTTTCAAATACAAACCTAAAAAAGGTAGCCACCGTAAACAAGGTCACCGTCAACCTTATACAAAAGTTGTTATCAACGCTATCAACGCGTAAGTTAGCGACTAATCACTAAGAAAGGACACAATCTTATGTTGAAAACTCTTGAAAACTTGCAACTTTTCGCCCACAAAAAAGGTGGGGGTTCTACTTCCAATGGTCGTGATTCACAAGCTAAACGTCTTGGTGCTAAAGCAGCTGATGGACAAACTGTATCAGGTGGATCAATCCTTTACCGTCAACGCGGTACACACATCTACCCAGGTGTAAACGTAGGCCGTGGTGGTGACGATACACTCTTCGCTAAAGTTGAAGGTGTTGTACGTTTCGAACGTAAAGGTCGCGACAAAAAACAAGTATCTGTATACCCAGTTGCTAAATAATTCAGCTAAAGTCTGCACTTTTGTGTAGGCTTTTCTTTATGAAGAAGGAGAATCCTATGCCTTTGAATCAGTATCAACAAGAAGTGGGACCAAGTTTAAGGGATGCTAGTCCAGGTAAGATGCCTGATGTTGCATTATTAGAAGGACGTTATTGCAGTGTCGAACATTTAACGGTGGCAGAACATTTTGAGGATATTCTAGACTTTTACTTTACCAATCAGATTCTTTCTGATTGGACCTATATGTATGCGGATCCTTTTGAATCTGAAGAAGCTGTACGCCAGTGTTTGGAAGACTATGAGCAGTCTTCTAACCCTTATTTCTTTGCTATCAGGGAAAAGGCTTCAGGAAAGGTTCTGGGCACTTTCTCCCTCATGGCTATTACACCCAAAAATCGTAGTGTAGAGATGGGACGAGTGATTTTGGCTCCAGCCTTACAAAAAACTCGGGCATCTACAGAAGCTCAATATCTGGTTATGAAATATGTCTTTGAAGACCTCAACTATCGTCGTTATGAGTGGAAATGTGACAGTCTCAACCGTCCTTCTGCCAATGCAGCACAGCGACTAGGTTTCACCTATGAAGGGCGTTTTCGTAACCATGCTATCTATAAGGGACGTAGCCGTGATACAGACTGGTTCTCCATTATTGACAGTGAGTGGCCAAGGCTTAAAGAACGATTTGAGAATTGGCTAGCTCCTGATAATTTTGATGAACAGGGACAACAGAAACGGTCTTTGAGGGACTGTTAGTTAATAATATAAGGGCTCTTTTTCTGATAAAGGAGCCCTGTTTTAGTAGTCTGACGGTCAAGTCAAAGTTTCTAGTTTGCTAGTGCTTATTAGTGCTGTCAAAATCGGTCTAAATACTCATTTTTCTGTCAATAATATTCCCATAATAAAGCATATTTATGCTATAATAAAGAGTAATTGTATCAAGGAGAATAATGACTAATGGATTTAATTCGCGAAAAAGTATTTGTTAACCGTTACCACTATGATGTTCGTAACCATGAGTGGGAAAAAGAGAATGGTGTTCCTAAAACAAATGTTGAAGTAACTTTTCAGTTGCACAATAAAGATGAAGAAGCTAACAACACATCGGTTGTAGCTGTTTTGCAATTTATGATTGTCCGTGATGAGTTTGTTATCTCAGGGATTGTTTCTCAAATGGACCATATTCAAAACCGTATCGTCAATGAACCAAAAGACTTCTCACAAGAAGAAGCTGAGACTTTGGCAGCACCACTATTGGATACGCTTCAGCGTTTGACTTATGAAGTTACTGAGATTGCCTTGGATCGACCAGGTATCAACTTGGAGTTCTAAGATGTCTTTAGCAGTTATTACGGATTCATCGGTTAATCTACCTGCTGAAATTCAGGGACATGCTGATGTTTATATTTTAGATATTCCGGTTATCATTGAGGGACAGCCTTTTGTTGAAGGAAAGAACTTGGATGTGAATCAGTTTTACGAAAAAATGGCAAATTCTGAGGAACTGCTCAAGACGTCACAACCTAATCTAGCCGACTTGGATAACTTTCTTATGGAGTTGGAGGAGAAAGGGTATACCCATGTCATTGGGCTATTCCTTTCTTCGGGGATTTCTGGTTTCTGGGCTAATAGTCAGTTTTTGATTGAAGATCACGCCAGGTTGAAGGTTGCTTTTCCTGATACTAAAATCACAGCAGCTCCTATGGGTGCTATGGTTAGAAACGTTTTGCATTGGTCAGAGCAAGGGATGTCTTTTGAGAACATTTTGAAGAAGCTTGAGGAGCAGGTAGAGAAAACGACGGCTTATATTCTTGTGGATGATCTTAATCACCTTGTAAAGGGTGGTCGCTTGTCGAATGGCTCAGCGATTTTGGGAAATCTCTTGTCTATCAAACCCATTTTACAGTTTAATGACCAAGGCAAAATCGTTGTTTTTGAAAAGGTACGTACAGAGAAGAAAGCTGTGAAACGCTTGGTTGCCCTAGCTGAGGACAATCGTGAAATGGAGATTAGTATCCTTCATACCAATGCTCCTGAAAAGGCTGAGGCTTTTAAAAGTCAGCTGGAAGCTCAAGGAATTACTGTTTCAACAGTGGTCTCCCTATGCGCTGTGATTGCGACGCACTTGGGCGAGGGAGCACTAGTACTAGGTCTAACACCTAAATTTACCAAATAAGTACGATTCATATGGAATCGGGCTTGTCTATGAGGCAATCAATAGAGAGGAAAAAGAACATGTCTATTAAAGTTATTATTGCTGGATTTAAAGGAAGAATGGGTTCAACTGCGGTTGAAATGGTTAAGGGAGATGATGAATTGACCTTGGCTGCCTTGCTTGACCCCTTTGCGACAGAAAAAGAAGTGGACGGTGTTCCTGTCTTCACGGATAAAGCGGATTTGGTTGGCTTCGATGCAGATGTTTGGGTAGATTTCACCATGCCTGCTGTTGCCTATGAAAATACCCGTTTTGCCTTGGAAAATGGCTTTGCGCCAGTTGTAGGAACAACAGGTTTTACTGAAGCACAAATTCAGGAATTGACAGACCTTTCTAAAGACAAGTCTATTGGTGGTTTGATTGCTCCTAACTTTGCTATTGGTGCTATCCTTCTTATGAAGTTTGCGGCAGAAGCTAGTAAATATTTCCCAGACCTTGAAATCATTGAGCTTCACCATGATAAAAAGAAAGATGCGCCATCAGGTACAGCAGTGAAAACGGCTGAACTTATTCGTGAGGTTCGCGAGACCAAACGTCAGGGAGCTAAGGATGAAGTGGAGACACTTGCTGGAGCACGTGGTGCAGAGTTTGATGGTTTCCGTATTCACAGTGTTCGTTTGCCAGGTCTTGTGGCTCACCAAGAGGTGATCTTTGGTGCCCAAGGAGAAGGATTGACCTTGCGTCACGATTCTTATGACCGTATTTCCTTTATGGGTGGGGTTAACCTTGGTATTAAAGAAGTGGTTAAACGTGATCAACTTGTTTATGGTTTGGAACATTTGCTATGAGATTAAGTTATTTGCCTTCTGAATTTCAGAAGGCTTTACCAATATTAGAGAAAATTAAGGCTGCAGGGTTTGAGGCTTACTTTGTTGGTGGTTCAGTCCGAGATGCTCTTCTCAACCGTCCCATTCACGATGTTGATATTGCTTCGTCTTCTTATCCTGAGGAGACCAAACAGATTTTCGAGCGTACGGTGGATATCGGTATTGAGCATGGGACTGTTTTGGTTTTGGAAAATGGCGGTGAGTATGAGGTGACGACCTTCCGAACAGAGGATGTCTATGTGGATTACCGTCGTCCGTCTAGCGTGTCCTTTGTGCGTTCATTGGAAGAGGATCTTAAGCGTCGTGATTTTACAGTCAATGCTTTTGCTCTTAATGAAAATGCTGAGGTTATTGATAAGTTCAATGGTCTTGCTGATTTGGACAACCGTGTCTTAAGGGCTGTTGGTAAGGCTGAGGAACGCTTTAACGAGGATGCCCTTCGCATCATGCGTGGGCTACGTTTTGCAGCGAGCTTAGACTTCGATATTGAAGAAAAGACTTTTGAGGCCATGACCAGCCATGCTCCTCTTTTGGAAAAGATTTCGATTGAGCGAAGTTTCATCGAGTTTGATAAGTTGCTCTTAGCACCACATTGGAAAAAAGGGATCAAGGCTCTTCTAGCGACTAAGGCCTATCAGTATCTTCCGGATTTTCAAGAGACAGCAGAGGAATGGCAGTCTTTTGTGGCAGATTATGCTGAGGACTTTAGATTTACAAGTTCTGAGCAAGCCTGGGCGGCAACTCTTCTGGCTCTCAAGCACAATAATCCACGCTCTTTTCTTAAAAAATGGAAGACATCTGTCAATTTTCAGAAGACCGTTCAGTCTTTGATTGAGATTTTTAGACTCCGTATGGAGAGGGAAGTGACCAAGCAAGATGTTTATCAGTATGGTAAGGACCTCTTAGAGGAGGCTGAAACCTTGAGACAGGCTCAGGGTTTAGACGTAGATTATGAGCGTATTGCCGAGTTGGATGGTCAGTTGCTCATTCATGACAAGCACGAAATCGTTGTTAATGGTGGCACACTGATGAAGGAACTGGGATTCAAACCTGGTCCAGATCTTGGTCGTACTCTCAGAGCTATCGAAAATGCCATCGTTGATGGTCAAC
>ENA-OWLE01000301-OWLE01000301.1-metagenome-genome-assembly--contig:-NODE-301-length-10647-cov-3.723943_pt1 | contig 10647 bp, 10 predicted proteins | sample MGYA00245345_ERZ651094 | MGnify/ENA primary metagenome ERZ651094 (study PRJEB26857, sample SAMEA4031770) | metagenome | biome: human; feature: oral; material: saliva | place: Philippines | collected 2014... | reverse complement strand
CTTATCTTTAGCAGATAAGACGTATTGATTAGTAGCACTATCACTACCAACATTTACTGGTATAGCTTTAACTATATCGATACCTTTATTAACTTCAGTCGTACACTTATCCGCTACAGATTGAGCTTGGATTGCATAGTCTTTAAGTTTACATTCTTGGTCATAAGTATCACTAGGAATACCAGCCATAGTTTTAGCTTTATCGATTATAGTAGACTTAATACTATTTACAGTCTTCTTAATCTTATTCATTGCTTCATTAACTTGATCAAGCATAACGATAGTGTTATTCTTAGATGGGTCAAGAATTGTAGCAATTTGATTATAAAGTTTTGTAGTATTATTATCGATTCTATATACAGTATCTTTTACATTCAAGGTAGCCATATATAGTTTCTTATCATCATCATACATCAAGCCTTCAATTTCAGCTGATTCATCATCTATAGCTTTGATATCGAATAAAACATCAGTAGCAGGTTCAGATGATTTTTGTACAGGATTACCAGATGTAGATTGAAGATAAATACAACCAGGTTCTATATAGAAACGATAGTCTGTGTTATAGAATACTGCTGTATTATTGAAGAACTCTATTGTTTTATATAGAGATTCTTGTGGCGGTACAATAAGCTGAGGTATAGGTTCATTATGGTCAAACTTTTCTACTAGTAAAGGAGTAGATTTAATGAATGACAATATAGCATTAAATGGGTCTGTATTAATAAAGGTTGTATTATTAGTCTGCTTATTAGCAGTGATACACTCTTTAAACATAAGACCTATGGCAAAGGTTTCTAGTTTATCACTAGTATCTTTATTGAACCCAGCGTAGTCTATGTCTGTATTGTAGTTTATATCCTTATCGATAAAGTAAGACATTTCACCGCTATAAGGAGTAATAGCTTTGCCCTTTTCTTCACCATCAGTACTATCTTTCTCCGCTTTCATCTTAGAAAGAGTTAATATAATAGTAGCTGTCTTGGCAAACTGTACCATCTTATCCATATCTTTCTTATCTATTGATAACCTAGCATACATAACTGGCATAAGAGCTTCTTCATAGTTATTATCCATGGATAGTAATACTATATTTTCTGGAGCAATGTCAAAAGTATCTACAGCACCTTTATCATCAGTATTTGTCCATTTCATACTTATATCATACTCATACTTCATCTAATCAACCTCCTTTCATAAAAAATAAAAAATAAAAGGGAAGCAAGAATGCTTCCCTCTCAATATACTATCGATGAATATTACTTCGGTATCATCGAAGTCTGGAACTAGATAATAAAGATTAGTCATGAAAGACTTCATCTTTATCAGCTTCTTTCGCTTTACGATTTCGTTTTGTATGCTTTGCTCTTTTGTCTAATACATATTCGACTACAGACATGATAAGCATAGCAGAAAACCAAATCAGTGCACCCAATACTAGTGCTATTACAAACCACAAGAAGGCGTCAGACATACCAGCCTCTACACCACTATTGTAGTGCTTACCTGCGAGAGTCATATCTCCATATTTGTAAAATAGGAAATGTGACATTTGATAAATAGCTAAGAAAGTTGCAATAACTGCTTTGACGATAAAGGACGTTGTTGTTTTCATAATAAATACCTCCGAAAACTAATAATAAAATACATGAAGAGTGACAATTTATATCTCTTTCACTATTATATTATATCATTAAAATTTCGAAGAATTACAAATCTTCTAAGATTATAGGATTTGTCTTGAAGTACTTATTATTTATCTCCTTAACCGCATCAGGATCTTGCTTACGTTTTAGATAATCATCTAGTTTAGATTCACTCATAGACTCATAAACCAAGTATTGGTAATTGATATCTATAGCCATAAATCTATCAACAAACTCTTGTTGACCCATAGGACATTTCTTTTTAGGATTAGCTAGATAGTAATCACAGAATCCATTGTATAATGCATTACAGTCATGCTCTATACCGGATATTAGACCATTAATGATATCCAATGCAGTAGGTAGAGAAACTTTAGCTTTAACACCTAACCGTTGAATACCATTTAATATCATAAGCATAGATATGAACTTAGGATTTACGGGGAATTCTGGAACAAACTTTCTGCTTTCATATAAGAATGCATTAAGACAAGTTATAGAGTTATACGAATACGAATTATCTTCAGCAAACTTTCTTGCTTGTCTAGCCACTACAATTTCTGGATTAGTACTAGGTAACTGATACATGTAATGTGACGTCGATATTACTAAATTAGCTGTTCTATCTCCGCCAAAATAGTTATGATCTAGTATGTGTTTAATCATAATAGTAGCATCAACAGAACCTACTTTAAAGTAAATATCTGGTAGATAAGGGCAAAGAAGATTTAATAGACTCAAATTAGATTCTATCATCTTATTATAACTATCACCAGCATCAGCAAAGCGTTTATTGTAATACTTATTATATCCTGCTAGTAATTTAGCTGACTTCTTATACATACCATTCGAAGCAACTAAGATTATCTTAGACTCCGTTTTATAGTATTTTCTAAAGAAGTTTCTTAAATGACCAGCATAGTTAATAACCATAGAACATGCAACGAAGAAGTCATTAATTCTGACAGGACCAGTAGGTGGTGTTAAGAATTGGTATAAGTCAATAAAGATATTGACTTTATTTGCATTAGAATTAGCAAATTCTGTTTGAACTATTCTATCTAATGCTTTATAGGTAATGAACTTACCATGAAAGTATGATTCGATAGGAATCTGCTCTACTAATTTTACCATAATCTGTTACCATGGACCTTTCTTTCGCCAATGGTTTACTACTTTTTTAAGTATACCATCACATTCATCGCAGATACCAGATAAGAACCAATTTACTGGGCTGTTTATTGTCTTACCGCAGTATCTACAACTATGTGGAAGCTTTTCAGCTTTCAGCATACGATTGATACAGCTACGACAGAATGGAGCTCTGTGTTCAGCTGGTCTTATAGCATCTTCACGATCACAAATAATACAACGGAAATACCATAATACCACTCTAGGTGGAATTACATTATCGATTACACAAGTTTCAAAAGAACACTTGCCATTGTTATCGATATACTTACATTTATATTCGCCTTTATGAGGGCAATCAATAAATTGTATAAAAGGACCTTTGGTATCACCAGTGACTTCTGTCTGGGCTTTATCTTCTAGAGCCATTTAAATCAGCTCCTTTCTATATTAAAGACCACACGCCTCTTTCGGATCGTAGAATTCTTCAGATGGTTTACCCTTCGGAGCTTTCTTACCAATAGAAGCTAAAGCATCATCAAAGTCTTCACGATCTTTGATTGCATTAATAATTTCATGAGTATGACCAAAACCTTTTTCAGCCATAACACGTACTAAGTTATGTGGACCTTCTTCTGTTAAGAAAGTAACACCTTTGTTAGCACGTTCAGAATCAATGTCAATAATCCATCTACGGATTTCTAGTTTTTCTGCATTAGAACCCCAAGCTAATTTACGGAGCATAATTACAGAATTACCACGAGAATCAATAGGCTCATCAATGTCGCCTACAGTATAGGAAAAATCCATCTCTTTTGCCATAGTTGTTTACCTCATAATGAAAAATAATATAAGACTGGGAGATAGTCATATGACTATCTCCCCAACCTTATACTCCTAAATTAAATTAGAATTGTTTTGTGAAGCTTGGGCTAAACGCATCTACGTCTTGACCATTTGTAACGTTGAAGTTAGCTTCTACGATCGCTTCGTTAATTTGAGTAATTTGAATAATGTAGGAGATGTTTGTTTGACCTACTAATGGGTAATTGTTGTTGTTTTCTGGACGAACAACGTTTACAGTGTAAAGGAATGTTTCACCTTTTTCATTAGTACGACCATACATCTTTTGAAGGAATTTAGGTAAATCAATGATGATTGCTTTGTAAGCATGTGGTTCACCACCGATTAAGGAGTAGCCACCTTCAACAAAATCCTTAGATGCATTCATCCAATTTACAGTACCATCTTGTTTGATGTTGTAAACAGGGTTATTGTTTTTGAAGTATACTGCAGGAATGATATCAGCAAGTTTACCTTTACCATCTTCAGTAAGTTCTAACAATTGACGGAAGTCGCTAGTGGAACGTTCAGTCATACGAGCGAATACACCTTTAGCTTGTTCTTTTTGTTTAGGGGAAACTACAAATTTAGTTTTACCTTCAACGCTTGGTTTGTTAGTCAAGATCAAAGTAGCTTTTAAGCCAGTCTTAGGATCTGGATAAACAGTACAAGCCACTACATCATCGGATACCCGACGAAGTGTTTGTGCAATGGATGCACCAAGGTTACGAGTAGTAGTATAAATGCTAGTACTTGCACCTTTGAATTCGATTGTATCGAATTCCAATGGTTCTACCTTTTTAGTTTCTGCTGTTGCTTTTTTGTCGGTAGTTTGTTTTTTGTCGAAGTTAGTTAATTCGACATTTTCTAAAGTTGTTGCCATGTTGAATACCTCCTGGCTAATAAACGGGACCATGTATCACTGCCTGGTCCTACTGGCAGGTTCTAAAAATTTGCTGAATCATATTTTTGACCCATTACAATATAGTTCAGCAATAAATTAATTACGAATAGAGAAACGAATTCTATGGTTTAAGTGAACATTTGAGAGATACATGATGATGAATCACTTCTCTATTCAATAATATATTATATGCTTATAATATTTTTTAATGAGCGAAGAATACTTCTAATTCTTCTTCAGTAAATGCTTGGTCTATACGAGATGCCTCAAATATGAAATCACCTTTGAGATATTTAAATACAAATAACTTCTTCGTCTTAATATCTCTAATCAGTTCATAATCATTTCGAATCGTTTTAAAATTCACATCATACCAATACTCAGCACAATAAGTTTTTAATAATTGGTATGAAATAATCATTTGAAGATCTTCTAAACATTCTTGAGTTAATAGAACTACATCTCTACTATAATAACGTTCTATTCCAAGTTCATATGGCATAATACCATTGATTTGGTCTATAGATTGTAAGAATGAAGCTAAGTACTCTTCAAACGTATCTCTAAAATATGCTTTAGATAATAGATTCAAATCCTTTCTTATTTGATTTGGAATCAATTCTAATACGGTTTCTATATTATCATCAATATAGAATGCAAACTTGGTATATAGTCTAGTATCATCTGTTGGTAGCATTTCAGCAATGTCTTCATAGACCATTCTATTTGTACTTCTAGAAATTAGAATAGTATTGGTTATATCTACAGATGTTATATACCATTGATCTTTTCTAACGTCATGATATTTGAATACTAGATCATAATCATCTTTAGACTTACCAGTCCAGTAGATTTCCATATATCCAAATGGAATTAGAAGTTTATAATTGTTTTTCAATTCTTTACGTTTAAGAACTTTCTGTTCTTTAGTAAAGTCTTCATCCATTCCGATGAAGTCAAATAGTTCATTACGAACTCGATAGATGTTTTCACTATCATAATACTTTAAACCTAATAAAGTTGATTGCATTTATCAATTCCTCCTTTCTTTTAAGCGAAAATATATCCGGTAGAGAATATTCTCTACCGGACTCATATAGATATTATATAAATGAATTAATTATTATCTGAACCGGTCAATTGCTTAGTAGCTTTCTTCAATAAACCAGAAGCATACTCTGTATAGTATATAGCATTATAGTATTTAAGATCTGGTCTGTATTTACCATATTGATATAATACAACAGGATCATCAATTAATTCTTTAACTAATAATTTTACATTAGTTGGAGACCATGTTACTTTAGCCAATGTATTATCACCAGAAGGAATTATTTCTGGTAATTTAAGAGAAGGAGAAATAACGATATATCCAAACTTAATAGGTCTACCGTCAGCTTCTAACATTTCTTCTACAAACAATTCACCGTTATCGTCTACTAGGTAATAGTATTTACCTTTGTAGTCAATCATAACATTATCGCCTTCTAAGAATTGAATCTCGAAGCTGTTTTCTTTGACATATTTTGTGAAGTCTTCTGGGATAGAATTAATTCTATCTTGGATACTATCAAGAACATCTGGTTCAATATCCATGATGTCGATAATACTAATACGTTTAAGTCTGTTATTGATAAGATCTTTAACACGACCATCTCTTAGTTTTGGAATATTACCACAAGCATCGCAAGGTTGGTTAGGATTTGCTTCAAGATTGTCTTGCATACTTTCGTTTACAAGAGAAAATTCATTATTTAAACCAGAGATATAACGATTATATTCTGCTTTCCATTTACCCCAACCTCTAGGCATTTCCATTTCACTGCAGATAGTATCTATTTCAGAAGGTAGTAAGTCTGGTAAATTATCAATAGCTCTAAATGGTGTATTGAAAGTATAATAATTGTCAGCTACTTCTTCTCTGATAGCTTCTTTATCATAATTTACTTTATCTTCGTCTGCTTTATAATCCATAGCTTCTAATGCAGCTACAGAATAGCATATAGCATCTACAAAATCGTCATGATGGTGGTTAGTAGTAGCAAATTCTCTAAGCATCATCATAGCATTAATAGGATCAATATCTTTTAACTTAGTCTTAGGTTCTTTTTGATAAAGAATAAGCTTTTGAGAATCTTCTACTAATAGGTCATGCTTAAGTAATTTATATCTATAAGCATTACCGTGACCAAAGAATACTTTAGAACGGTCATCAATCATAATTTGAATATCGATAGGTAATGATTTGAAATTATTCATATCTGTTTCTAAGTCTTCTAGAGTTTCATAGTGAGGATATAATAATGGTAAGTCATTATTCTCAGATCTCCAAGAAGCAACGAGTTGATAATCTATGTCTTCTTTGGTTTTGGAAGCTTTAGTTGGTGTTTTAGAATGAGCCATTAATTAAATCCTCCGTAATTTTAATACCACTGATAGTTTTAGAAAGTTTAGTAGAGCGTAAAGTCTTAGTATTCATAGCATAATAACCATTAGTTGTTTCAAATACAGCAATGTCATCAGTATCTCCAGCTAATCGTTTAGCTTCATTAGTAGTTACTTCTTTACCTCTAGGTAAACCATTGTGTAGAGCCATATAAACTTTATTCATGATAGTATTCTTATCATTTTCAGTTTCTTCTTTGATAGCATCTAGATTAATTTCTTCAAATTCTTCATCGTAGAAGATTTGATCCGGAACTAATAGTTTACGACCAGTAACTGCTTCATAGATGTAATCTTTACCTACAGTTTGACCAATATTGCTAGCAATTTTATTAAGAGTACCCTTTTTCTTACCAGTATATTTAAATATTCTAGAATTAGTCATCTTATCTAGCTCATTATCAATCAATTTAAGTTTATTATCTTTACTATCGACGGTGATAGAACGTTTAGTTCCAATATCATTAGAAACTGTATAAGTTGGGTTAGATAAGTAGTTAGAATATACTGTGATAAATGGAGTATTATTCATACCAACCATAGCAGATGCTACAGCAGCATTTTCATTATTAGCATTATCTAATACTTTCTCTGTAGTATTTTGAGGTACTTCACCTGGTGCTGTTGTATTAGAAGGACCATCTGTATCTTCAGCAGTCTTAGGCTCTTCTACAACTTCAACTTCTTCTTCACCTGTTTCCGAATCGGAAACAACTGCCGCAGAGCTAATATAAGACTTAGTTAATACAATAGAACCATTCCAGTCTTCTACTTCTTCTACTTTGAGTAAGAAGTTAGAATTATTAGCACCATTGATAGCTGTAAGAGCATCTTGAATCATTTGATATTGTTTATTGTATTCATCTTCGTTATTAAATACAGAAGATAAATCAAATTTACCGATTTTTAATGAATCATCATAACCAAAGATAAATCCATCTACGTTAGAACCAATCTTCATAGAAAGAATATTCTTAAGATGCTTATCAGATAATAATTTCTTATAAGCATCACAGAAAGGTTTGATTGCTTCCATTCTTTCTTTAGTAGCATCATCAGTTTCGATATATTCGATTTTAATATCACATTCATCAATCAATTCTTTGAATGTAGATACATATCGTTTATCTGCTGTAGGAGCAGGAGTACTAGTAGCCGCTGGATTTGGTGGAGTTTGAATAGGATTCATACCCAAAGCGGGTCCTTGTGCAACATTAGATGCTTGAATATTATTCTTATTATTAGGATTAGCTACAAGAATGATAAGTTTTACATCTTTAAGATAATTCCAACGATCTTTAGACATCTTGATCGTAGTCTTATTCTTTTCTTCATCATATTCAAATAATACAGCAGGTGGATAATTAAGTTCTTTTGTAGCCTTTAATGCATCTGCAATACTATTAGCAATAGGATAAGGTTCTCTTGTAGTTTGTCTATATTCTGGTTCAGAAATAATAGCGAAGTTAAGTGTTCTCATAAAGGCATCTTTAATATTATCAATAATACCTTCTTGGAAAATATCCATCACTAAAATTCTCCTTTCTATTTAATCAAAACTAAATCCTTCAGATGAAGGTTCTTGTTGTTGTTCTGGTTGAGTATCTTGTTGAGGTTGTTGCTCTTGTGGTTGTTGTTTATCTTTATAGATAAGTGGTATAACCTCATCAATTCCTTTACCAATCTTCTCTTTAATAGAATCAAAGTCATATTCTTCACTAATAATCTCTACTGATTCATTGATGCGGAATAAAGGTTTACCAGCAGTAGCTGGATCATCCATACGTTCTTTAAGAGCTAAGAAGATTTCCAATAGTTGACCAAATTGGTTATCGGTTAAACGTAAGTAACTATATTTACCTTGAGAAGTAGTAATCATAGTTTCTTTTGCTTTTTGTTTATTACGATATTTAACCATGGATCTATTATTAGGATTATCCCCACCATCTTTAACATCGATTACTAGATTATATGGAATAATCATAAAGTCAGTAATCCATTTATGAGTTTGACCTTCGAATTCATATTCAAACGTAGGACCAGGAGCCATAATATCATAACCATCGAAGTCTAACACATTGTCTAAGAATTCTAAGAACTTCTTTTCATAAGAACCAACGTAACTAAACTTAGTACCATCTTTAAATCTATATTCACCAGAGATACTTCTATTAGCTAACATTTTCTTTTGTTGTTCTTCATCATTAAGGATATTATAAGTACCAAATACTTTAACCATATTGGTCTTATATTTCTCTCTTAATTTATCCTTACATACTTGTCGTCCACAAAGACGTTTGTATTTATTTATCTTATCATCCCATGGAGTTTCTCTACCACATACTATACAAGTACCATGGTCTTTCTTATTGATATAATTGAATAATACTCTAGCTGCAGAAAATCCTTCAGGAATTAATTCACGATGCTTTCTATCTATATGAGAAATGACTTTATCTTTTGTATCACGGAAAGTGCAATAAGGACATCTTTCTTTTCTTTTTGCCATTAAATTTCACCTCACTATTTCAGTCTTTTAAGTCTTACTAACATGTTCAGAGTGTCATTATTTGTGGGTTTTACGAATGTAGTAGAATTTTATAAATTAAACAAAATAATAAATTTTGTTTCAATGAAAGGAGGATATCCTATTGATTAACAAAGTTTTTGGTACGAAAACACTAGCTAAGGATCCTAAAGTTATCGAGCATAGTATTTCGATTAATCAGTTTAACCAACCACTCGTTTATACGAATGAGGATGCTACGGCTATCAAGTTAATAGAATTAATTCTATTAAAACCTGGCACGTATCCAACTAGACCTAAAATGGGTGTAGGGTTAGTTGAACGATATAGATATACTTTCTTCGATCATTTATATGAACTGGAGGATGACATTTCTAATCAAATTCGAACGTATTTACCCGAATTTGAAAGTGTTGATGTAAACCTAACTAAAGATGAGTTAAATAAAACATTATTTATTACTATATCTTTAGATAGCGTGGCATATAGTTTGGTGTTTAATAGCCAAACAAATACCATTAGTGTTATCTAAATTTTCTTGGAGGAATCTATTCAATGGCAAATGAAAATCAAACTGAAAAACTCAGCCTAGACGAATTGTTGGGTGCTGATGAAGGAGCAACAACTGAGACACCTGAGGTTACTACTGTTACCGCTGAAGTAACTCCAACTACAGAAGTTGCTGAAGAAAAACAAGAATCTACTGTAGTGACTCCAAATATGACATCTGGTAACGATGTTAAAGCTGGAGATGCTGTAGAGATTGAAGATATTGCTAAATTCAAAGAAGTAGTATCTGGTAATGAAGAATTCGCACGAAAAGAAGAACAACTCATCGATGAAAACATCGAACGAGTTAAAGGTGAATTGACTGCGATCATGAAACCGTTAAAAGATAAATGTATTGAAATCGCCGATGAAAAAGCTTTAGAAGAAGCTGATAAAGAAGGTGGCGAAGCAATTGATACTGACTTAGAAGATGATGGTCTTGGTGCATCCGTTCGTGATACAACTGAAGTTCCTAAAACTTCTAAGAAAGTTGATATTTCTAAAGCATCTTCTGTAACTATTGACGATGATGATTTCGCTGATCTTGACGATGATGTTGTTGATGACCTCGATGACGAAGAAAAGAAAAACGAAAAAGAAAT
>ENA-OWLE01000298-OWLE01000298.1-metagenome-genome-assembly--contig:-NODE-298-length-10691-cov-7.287326_pt1 | contig 10691 bp, 10 predicted proteins | sample MGYA00245345_ERZ651094 | MGnify/ENA primary metagenome ERZ651094 (study PRJEB26857, sample SAMEA4031770) | metagenome | biome: human; feature: oral; material: saliva | place: Philippines | collected 2014... | reverse complement strand
GTACATACACCGAATTCGTCTGTGTCATCCCAGTTTTTCATAAAAACACCGATTACATCATAACCCTGCTCTTTTAAGAGTAAGGCTGTTACTGATGAATCAACGCCACCACTCATACCAACAACAACACGTATTTTTGAATTATCAGTCATTGATAACTCCTCCCATCAAATAAAATTTAACATAGACTTGAAGGGTCTAGTTATTCAAATATCGATTTGAAGGTCGAATTTGAAGCGTAAAAGCACGCAAGCTTAATTATATCATGATTAAAGAATAATGCAAAAAGGTTACACTAGGCAACCTTTTTTATGTTTACTTTCGTATAAATCCACTGTAAAGCTATTACTCCCAAGACTAATATCGGAATCAATATAGCTATAACTAACCATCTCGGTTCCTGATAACTTAACACCAGCTTATTCTGCCCTTTTTGTGATGAAACTATTGGTGTACCAATTGTTGTCAATCTATAATCATCCTTATTCAGCTCTTGACCATTTAGTGTCAAGATGGAATCTCTATAGACAACTATTGGTAAGTTTAGCTCCTCTCCTTCAGCAGCTTGCCAAGTTAATACAAGATAACCATCTTCGAGTAGCTTTTCTGCACTCTGATTCTTAACGACATTTTTATAGTAAAGATCGTAAGTATTCTGCTTACCGATTGTCCCATAAATTGGTACATAATCTGGTGTCGGTTTAACAACTAAATTTAAAAACTGTGACAAATCACTGTCATTCATAGTAAGACTTATCGTCTGGTAATCACCCTCAACATAAGTATGTTTAGCAATGGAAATAAGTTCACCATCCTGTGCAGCAGTTTTTACATGATTGGTAGTATCCATCATATTCTGAATAAGACCAATACCCGCAAAGGCAAAGAGTAACACAGCAATACTTTTTCGCCAGTTAACAAATCGTGTGACAGTTAATCCTGTAATGGCTAGAAGCATGATGGTTGTAGGAACAAAGAATCGAAATGGAAATTGAATCAATTCAGCAAATGTATTTCCATTTTCGACTAGATACTGCCAGGGAAAAAGACCTGTTGATAAGAAGAAGAAGATAAAATAAATAAAATGCAATATTTTTTTCCATTTAGCCAATTTCTTCCAATTCAAAATAGCGTAAGCAATCTGGAAAACGAGTAACACCATTAAGGAAATGGGGGTATATAGCCAGTATCTTGCTGTTCCATCAATCCCATTCTTACCCATTTCCCTATTTATAAATGGATTTAAAAGATGATTCGTACCTCTCAAATATAGGAGTACTAACCAGACATTGACAGTCAGTAAGAGGAAAAGAATGACTGCTATAAAAACTTGTACGAAAGTTTCCTTCTTCTTAGTGACAGATGCCTTTACAAAGGTGTAAAGGTAAAAAGGAATATACATCATCACTAGCATTAAAGCGCTAAGTATATGAACTTGAAAAATCAACGCCATGGATAAGGCAAGTCTAATTGGCTCTACTTTTTGATAAAAAATGTAGTGAATTGCTGGGATAAAACAAAAAGGTAGTAAAGCTGCTCCCCAACTAGAGAACCCCTGACGCATCGTCCAGTACTGGATAGAGAATGTTGTAGCATAGAGTAAACCTAATGACAAGGCAATACTTGTCTTAACTTTACACTGCTTGAGCAAAGCGTACATTGAAGATTCAGCTAATATATGTAGTAGTATCCTTGACAAAATCTGATAACGAAACCAAGTGCCACTTATTAAAACAAGTCCTCCTTGTAAATAAGCAAAAAAAGGACCGTAAAGAGCATTGACAATGCGGCCTGACTGTTGGAAACCGTACAAAGACAAAAAGTAAGAAAAGTTACCATCCTTTAATTGCATAGCGGCTTCATAAAATCTGTTATAATGAAAAATGGAATCTGAACCTAAAATAACTTTTCTTGTAAATAATTGTGGCGTAACCAATAACACAGCAAAAGCTATAATAATAAGGGAAACCCATAACTTTTCTTTTGATTTAAAAAATTGTTTCATTGCTAAACCTCTCATTCCCTATTATAACAAAAAGCTCCGTGAAAACGTTCGCTAATATCCGAAATAAAAAGCTGAGAGATGTCTCCCAACTTCTATAAATCTTAGTAATTCCAAGCTGACAACCCTTGTGCATTATAGGCATTCAAGGCTGATTGAATTTGATCTTCAACTGTTGCAGTTGAACCCCATCCTGGCATTGTTTGGAAAAGGCCTGATGCTCCTGAACTGTTTGCTACAGTATGATCACCATTTGATTCACGCGCAATAATCGACTCCCAAGTTGACTGTGGAACTCCAGTTGCTGCTGCCATCTGTGCTGCTGCATAAGAACCGATTTCTCCTGCAGTGTTTCCATTTGAGAGAATAACCGAACCATTGCCAGCAGTTGCAGCAGCACCCGAAGACGCTGCCCCATTATTTTGAGTCAATGTAGCCTCTGTGCTTGCTGTTGTTGAAGGCTCTGATTGAGGGGTTTCTGCTGCTTCTACTGTTTCGGTCGTTGTCTCTGATTGAAGTTTACTTTCTTCAACCTTTTCTTTATTCTCTTTGCTTGAACTAACCTCTGTTGATTTCACCAAATCTGCTGTTGATTCTGTTGTTGTTGATGTTGTTGAAGGAGTTGGTGTAACTGAATCTGAGAATGCGTTAACCAATCCTTTATTAACTAACGTAGAGAGTGAGACTCCCAAAATGACAATAAAACTCGTTACAATTGCCACTGGTACCGCCAATGATTTTTTTACTGCTAATTTGATACGGCGTCCCTTATAACTTTTTTTAAACATAAATCCCTCCTATTTCTTATAGCTATATTCATCATAACCCAGTAATATTACTGCCGATTATTCGTATTATGTCTAATGTTACAATAATTTATCATTTCAATAAAAAAATACCAAAAATCTGGCATTTTTCTCTTATTTGTATGAGTTTCTACTTTATTCTCTCACAATTCAATGACAAAATTTTAGTACCAGCCATTGGCATTCCAGAAAGCAAGAGCTGCTGTCCATGAACCATAACGACTTGCTACATAATTATCTGCTACTTTTTCTTGGTTCTCAGGAGACAAATCACCATTCAAATATGATGAAGATAATTGATAACGTCCATAATATTGTCCATTTTGAGCTGTGTAGCTACCACTTGACTCACGTTGAGCGATTTCTTCCTTAGCAGCTGCCTCTGAAGAAGAAAGATTTGTGTCGGTCGTTTGGTTACTTTCACTTTGTGTAGAATCTGTTGATGTTGCTGATTCAGAAACAGTTTCTGTTGCAGTTGATGTTTCTACTGTAGCAGGTGTCTCTGCTGGCTCTTCAGTGGTTTCATTAATCGTTAAGTTTTGACCGATAGAAATCTTATTAGCATCTTGAATGCCATTTTTTGAGACGATTTCGTCCACTGTCGTACCATTCTTCTTAGCAATAGCTGAAAGGGTATCTCCTTTTTGAACTGTGTAAGTTTCTGCATTAGCTAAAGCTGTTGCTCCAAGTGTTGCCACTGTAACAAGTCCAAAAAGACCTAATTTTTTAGTGTTAGATGTATTCTTTATTTGCATGATGATGCTCCTTTATCTATTTATAGTCCAATCCATACTAGTCAAAGATATTAAATTATTTTATTTATGACCAATAGGTTAATCAACTGGCTTATTCTCTATAGGGATTTTTTATCCAGATTAAGCCGAAGAACTATAACCATGTATCTATAATACCGTGCAAATATAACATCCTCTTGTTAGGGATATTAAAAATATTACAGGTAGGTTGGGATTAGACGAAAAAGAACGCCTAAATAGACGTTCTTCAAATACTTCTAGGTCTTAAGACCTAGTTTTTATTCATTTTTACGAATTAACTCTTAAGATAAAAAAGTATTAACCCTAAAGCTAAAATAGCAGTAATTGACAAAGTATCTCGACCGTTCCATAAAAGTCGACGATATTTTGTTCGTCCCTCACCACCTTGATAACCTCGCGCTTCCATAGCAATAGCCAGAGCATCTGCTCGTTTAAAGCTAGATGCAAACAAAGGAATTAAGATTGGTATAATTGACCGAACCTTTTGAATAATATTTCCTTCACCAAAATCAACACCACGCGCCTTCTGAGCATTCATAATACGCGTTGTATCGTCCATCAAGGTTGGTACAAAACGTAAACTCAAAGATAACATTAGACCAATTTCATGTGCTGGTACTTTAAAAATAGTCAGCGGTTTTAAAAGTGACTCTACTGCATCAGATAAACTTAACGGCGTAGTTGTTAGAGTAAGTAAGGTGGAAAAACTAATAATGAGAATAAACCTAAGGAATATCATCCAACCTTGATTTAAACCAACTTCCGTAATCTTAAAAAAGCCAATGGACCAAAGCACATTCCCTCTTGTATTGAAGAAAACTTGAAACAGGGTAGAGAATAATATAATCCAAATCATCGGTTTAATACCACCCAAAAAGAAACCAAGCTTAATTTTAGACAAGAAAACCAAGAAAAGTGTAAATAGAGTTATCACAGCATAAGTTACAGGATTATTAGCCCAAAAAATGATGACAATATAAATTAGCATGGCTAATAATTTACTTCTAGGATCTAATCGGTGTATGAAAGAATCACCAACAATATAACGTCCAATAATTAACTTATCCATGAACCAACACCTCTACAAATTCCTCTATTGTAATAGGAAGAGTTTCAAAGCTATAACCTTTTTCTTGTAGTTGTAGCGCAAACTCTGTGATTTTAGGAACACCTAACTGTTTTTCTTTGAGAAAAGCGACTTTTTGGAAAACATCTTTAGGGGTTCCTGACAATACTAGGTGTCCTTTTTCCATAACATTCACAGCTGTTGCATAATCTGCAACGTCATCCATCAAATGTGTAACCAAGACAATCGTCATTCCAGAAAGATGTAACTGCTTAAAGAGTGACATTAACTCCTTTCGTCCCTGAGGATCAAGACCAGCAGTCGGTTCATCCAATACTAGAATATCTGGTTGCATAGCTAGAATACCTGCAATAGCAACACGTCGCATCTGCCCTCCCGATAAATCAAAAGGATTCTGGTCACGCAACTCATCTGAGAGACCAACTAATCTTAGACTTTCCAGAGCACGCTGTTCAGCCTCCTTCTTAGAAACTCCGAAATTCTGGGGTCCAAAAGCAATATCTTCTAAAACAGTTTCTGCAAATAACTGACTTTCTGGAAATTGAAAAACTAAACCGACCTTTTTACGGATTGGCTTTATTTCCTTATTCTTGGATTGACTAGTTATAATAGCATCATCAACTTTAACCTGACCACTAGTTGGTAAATAAAGTCCATTCAGCAACTGCATAATCGTTGATTTACCACTCCCTGTATGTCCAATAAAGGCTGTATACGAACCATCTTTTATCGTAGTTGTCATATCAAAAAGGGCACGCCCCTCAAAAGGAGTACCCGCTTGATAGGTATAACTTACATTTTCGAGAGAGATTCCCATAATTGTTCTACCAATTCCTTTTCTGTCAGATAGTCTTCACAATCTATCAAACCTTGATTTCTAAGTTTCTGAGTTAGTAATGCACTAAAAGGGATATCAAGACCTAAGTTAACCAACTCTGAGCCTCTGCTAAACAGTTCACGAGGACTTGAAATGGACTCCACTTTACCTTTTTTTAAAACTAAAACACGATCGCTCATCGCAACCTCATCGAGATCATGAGTAATTGATAAAACAGTCATTCCATATTGTTGACGAATAGCCTTAATAGATTGAATTAATTCCTGACGACCTTCTGGATCAAGCATACTTGTTGCTTCATCCAAAATCAGAATAGAAGGTCTCATCGCAACAATCCCAGCAATAGCCACACGTTGTTTTTGACCGCCAGATAATCTGGCTGGTTCTCTGTCCTTAAACTCCGTCATACCTACAAAAGATAATGCCTCTTGAACTCTAGAAACCATCTCCTCATAGGAAAGGCCCTTATTTTCAAGACCAAAAGCAACATCATCTTCAACAGTGGCTCCAACAAATTGATTATCTGGATTTTGAAAAACCATGCCAATTTTATCACGAATATCCCAGACATTCTCTTCTGTTAATTCTTGACCATCAATAATAATCTGCCCAGACTCTGCCACTAATAGTCCGTCAATTAGACGTGCTGTCGTAGATTTTCCAGATCCATTATGGCCTACAATGGATAACCATTCCCCACGTTTCACGTGAAACGATACATCATTTAGGGTATAGGAGGTTTGATCTTGATTATATTTAAACTTTAAATTTTTTATTTCAATCATTGGTTTATCGTATTACTTAAAGGTGTCCTCAAACAAGAAACCTGCACCCTTGAAATAATCATAGCCTGAGTAAATCGTAAAGAATAAAGCAACATACAGCATGATTGTCCCTACAAAATGTACGTGACACAATAATAAAATGATAGATAACATCTGAGTCACTGTCTTAATCTTACCAGGCATAGCCGCAGCGAGAACTGTACCACCGTTTTCGACTAACAAAAGACGAAGTCCTGTAACTGCCAACTCCCGACAGATGATAACTGAAACAACCCAAGCAGGAGCTTGATTAATACCTACTAGCATAATAAAAGCTGACATTACCAACATTTTATCTGCTAAAGGATCTGCAAATTTCCCAAAATTAGTAACAACATGCCATTTTCGTGCCAAATAACCATCTAAATAATCTGTAATACTGGCAATAGCAAAGACAACTGCTGCAGCAATATGCATCACATTACTAGATGCAAGTGATGTCATCAATAAAAAGATGGGAATTAAAACAATTCTGGCAAGTGTCAATAAGTTAGGTAAATTTTCTTTTTTAAACATTTCTTCTCGATTCTATTGGATTCTTAATGTTAGGTAGCTAGGTGTATTTTGGTCTAGTTGAGATAAATCAAGTGACTCCCCATTTACCTTTAGAGTAACTTTTGAAGATTGAGCGATAATAATTTGAGTTGTTTTGATTTTATCAGAAAAATCTAGTGAGTATTTTGATTTATTCGTTTTTGAAAGATGATAACTCTCTGAAGTATCTGAGTTGTCTACAGAAAACCATGTATCGCTACTATTTTCTGATAACTCCACTTCTAAAACTACTGAAGATTTTACATTGGAGAAATCAACCATTAATTGATTCCCTTGAGTTGTCGTTGCAACATTTGCCCCCGATACTGTAACCTCAGAAATGCTTCGAGATGACTTAGATCCACCTGCAATTGATAAGTGATTAACTGTAGAGATCGTATTGGGTTTAATCACCTGAGGTTGATTAGAGAGGTGTCTAAAAATAATATATCCAACTGAACAGATGATAAGTAATGAAACTGCACTCAGAATTAGTAAGGGGATATAGTTAGACTTTCTTTTTTCTTCACGTTTATGTTTTGAAAAACGTGACATAGGCGTTTTAGTATCTAAAATATCTTCCTTACGTTCAACTCGTTTCTTTTCTTCTTTAACTTTTTGCTCATTCTTTTTCTGCTCTTCGTACAGACGTTTTCCATCTAAACCAACCGAAGTAGCGTACTTTTCAAGTGCTTCTTGCTGAATGTCCTTTGGTAAAGCTTTAAGTTGATCCATTTCCATAGCTAGAAGATACTGCGCTTCAACCCCAGAAATTTTTTCTACATCATATAGACTTAATTCTTTTTTTATTCGCGCTGCACGTAATTGCTCACCAAGAGAGTATCGCTTCATTTTTCCCCTTTCTAATATTCTTCTTTGTTTTAATGTTTATATTATAGCAAATAATTACTTATTTAGGGAAGACAACAAAATCGGTAATCACCATATTTGAGAGATAGTGTTTTAGAAAATCCTTCAAATCCTTAGAAGTAATACTCATCAATTCCTGACCAAAATCAAAGTATGTTTTGCCCTCATCTGAATAAGCTAAATACTGGCTACCTAAATTCTGAATATTGTCTAAACTACGTAAAAATTCACCATACAAAGCTTTCTTTTGTAAATCCAATGCCTCTTCTGTCAATAATCTTTGTTTATCTGCTGACGTCATCACTTGACGAATTAAACTTGACATACGGATGGGTTCTGCAGTGTCCATAGTCATAATAACAAATGAATATCTGCTAGATACCTCATATTCAATTGATACAGACTCATCTATTTTTCCTTCTGCATACCAACTTTGATAATAAGGAGATGTCCATCCAAACAATAAATTAAATAACAATTGTACCAATAAGCTCTCTCTCATACGATTATCGGAAAAATGAACGTTCTTAAAACCAATGGCTAGTTTTGAAATCGAGATGTCCATTTGAAGACTATCTAACTTTTGGATATCCGATTCAATGGGTTGCTTTTCTTTTTCGACTATTTTATGATTTGTTGTAAACTTACTTTGCTTTTCCTTTACAAAACTGTAAATTCGCTCAATATCAAAATCGCCTATTAAGACAAGATGACAGTTCTCTGGTCTATAAAAATAATTAAAATTATTTTTCAAATCTTTTTCAGTAATTTTTTCAATGCTATCAATGCTTCCAGCAATATCTTGCCCTAAGATAGTATTGGGATACAAACTTTGTAAACACCCTAAATAAACTCTATAATCAGGGTCATCCTGATACATGTTTATTTCTTGTTCAATGATTCTTTTTTCATGGTTGACAGCATCTTCGGAACTTGTAAACTCAGTTGTAAACTTCATCAAAAGCTCCAGTGACTCCTCAAAGTGATCAATTGTTGAAAAATAGTATGTTGTCCTATCCAAGGTTGTAAAAGCATTAACATCAGCCCCAAGCCTTACAAAGTCCAATGTAACATCCCTTCCCTGATCATCCTCAAATAACTTGTGTTCAAGAAAATGAGCAATACCAGCAGGGTATGTCTGCAACTTACCATCAATATAAAAGTGATTATCTAGCGATCCAAAATTTGTAGACAAAAAGGCGGCTTTTTCAATGAATCCTTTTTTCTTGATAATAGATAAAGACATACCATTATCTAAAGTTGCTGAATAAACTTCCTCAGCAAGCTTTGGATAATAACGTTTTTTCAAAGCAGCCATTTTAAGATACTCCTTCTAAAAAGAACAAACTCTGTAGCTTGACTTGACGTGCTACACGGCAAACATCTTTTTTAGTAACTTTCTCGATTTTATCTAACCAATCCTCTAATGAGATACTTTTATCGCCAAAAATAACCTTATTAAAATGTTGTTCTACTAGTGTTAATGCATGATCCTCAGAGAGAAGAGCATTCATTCGTATAATTTTTTTTGTTTGTTTCAAAAGGGAGCTTGAAAAACGTCCTAATTTAATATGATTCAACTCTCTGCTAATCCCTCGCATAGCTTGATTTCTATTAGATTTTTCAATTCCAGCGTAAACTTCTAGTAAACCTGTAAAGACATCAAATTGACTACTAATTGAATAAGCCAGTCCTTCTTTTTCTCGAATCTTTGTAAATAAAGCTGAATGAGCAAATTCACCAAACATGGCATTGAAAACAATTAAAGCAAAATAATCTTTATCTCCATATTGACAAGGAAATTGATAACCTAACTGTAAAATAGATTGACTACTCTGCCTAGCCTCTATCTTTTCTTTCACAACTTTGGAATAAGGTTGATTATAACTAAACTGTAAATCAACTTGACGTCCTTCTAAAGGAAAGCGGTGTAAACCTTGAAGTACCTGATAGTCATCAAATTCCCCAACCATAAAGATATCAATTCGATCTCTAGTCAACATGCTTTGAAATTCTTGATAAGCTGTATACGATGTTTCCGCTTCAACAAGTTCTACTCGCCCATACTTGGGAACTTTCAAGGCCTCGTTTACAAAGTAAAGCTCTCGTCCCTGAACTTCACTATAGTAATAATTATTCTCTGTATCGACATCCAGGTAGGTCATTAAATTTTGTCTTTCTATATCAAATACTTTATTTTGGTATTGAGCTACTCTTGACAATGGCTTGTAAAGACAATCCTTCAAAAAATCTAAGACTTCCCAAAATAGACCTGTATTCATTGGAATAAAGGAGTCTTTTAGGTATGTCAACTCAATGTCAACACTATGTGTCAACCCTTTCGTTGACACTCTGGTTGACAACTGTGTCCCATAAAGTGAAGCTAATCTCTCTTTGAAAGACTGTACTGTTGGATATGTTTGATTAGCTGTAGCTAACATTTGTGAAACTAGAGCCCGTTTAGCAATTGTTTGTTTATTCAAAGAACCCGTCATTCGAAAAACAATACGGTTAGTTTTATATTTTTGTGTTGGAATGAAGTGTACATATACACCATCAGCAATTTTCATTGATAACCTCTAAAAAGTTTATGCTTTCAATTATACCATTTTTATGCTATCTTATCTCAAGAGAAAGTTGAGGTTCTATGGAATATAAATTATTTGATGAATACATCACACTGCAGGCACTTTTAAAAGAATTAAGCATCATTCACAGTGGTGGAGCTATTAAAGGTTTTTTAGCTAACAATGTTGTTTTATTCAACGGTGAGGATGAAAAACGTCGTGGAAAAAAACTTCGTTATGGAGATGTTATTACCATACCGTCTGAAGAGCTTGAAATTACTATCGTAGTTCCTACACAAGATGAAATTGAAAAACATAAAAAAGAAGTCGCTGAGAAAGCACGTGTTTCTGCTATTGTTAAAAAAATGAATCAAGATAACAAAAAGA
>ENA-OWLE01000296-OWLE01000296.1-metagenome-genome-assembly--contig:-NODE-296-length-10733-cov-3.885184_pt1 | contig 10733 bp, 10 predicted proteins | sample MGYA00245345_ERZ651094 | MGnify/ENA primary metagenome ERZ651094 (study PRJEB26857, sample SAMEA4031770) | metagenome | biome: human; feature: oral; material: saliva | place: Philippines | collected 2014... | reverse complement strand
AGTAAATTAGTGCCCCGTTTAAGGCTTACCTTAGACGGGGTGTTTTTTGTTTAACCGCAATTACCAAATATGGTAATTATCATATTTGATAATTATCATATATGATAATTCCGAAATTGAATTTAAGAAAAACAGGCTTTGTTTAAGAACACTGAAAGTAACAAATGTTCACAGGGTTGTAGTTGACTTTCCGTACATTTGAATATACTATGAGGGAAAGTTGGAAGAGTATGCTTTTCCAGATGCAATTTTTATAGATAAAAGAGACCTGCACGCGATTCGAGTATGGCTTGAATAGGGTGCTTTTTTTACTAAAGGAGATCTAATGAAATATTTTAAACAGTTTGGCTGGATTATGATTGTGACCTGTATCGGTGAAATCATGAAATATTATATCCCCCTTCCGATTCCAGCAAGTATCTATGGCCTTGTCTTGATGATGGCGTTATTAATGACGGGGGTTGTTAAAATTGAAAAAGTATACCAAGCGGGAACGTTTTTAATCGAGATTATGTCGTTGATGTTTATCCCAGCAGCCGTTGGAATTATCGAGTCGTGGGATCAGCTGCATCGTATTATTGTGCCGGTATCCATCATCACGGTTATTACAACATTTGCAGTAATGATTGTTTCGGGAAAAGTAACGCAATACGTCCTCGAGAAAGGAGCCCAAGATGAATCAACTCTTTCTTAATACAGCAACCATTGGATTCGTGATTAGTATTATTGGTTTTGAAATCGGAGTATTTCTTCGTGACCGTTATAAATGGCCAATCTTCAATCCACTACTGGTAGCGATTATTTTCGTGATTATCGTATTAAATGTCTTTAATATCGATTATGATAGCTATTATGCGAGTGCAGATAGCTTAAGTTATCTATTAACGCCTGCAACGGTTTGCTTAGCAATTCCGTTGTATCAACAAATCGAGCAATTGAAGAAGCATAAAGGTGCCATCCTTGCTGGAATTACTGCAGGAGTGTTGACAAGTCTATTTACAGTTTGGGTGTTATCATTCCTTTTCCACTTGACGCATGAAGAGTACGTCACTTTATTACCAAAATCGATTACAACTGCCATTGGAATGGGCTTGTCTCAAGAGACAGGCGGCTATGTGACGATTACTGTGGCGGTAATTATTCTGACAGGGGTTTTAGGGAATATGTTCTGTGAAATCATCTGTAAAGTAACAGGAATTACGCATCCTGTTGCGAAAGGAATTGCGATTGGAACGTCTTCTCATGCGATTGGAACAGCGCGTGCCATGCAATTAGGTGAAGTCGAAGGTGCGATGAGTGGATTATCCATCGTCATTTCGGGAATAATTACTCTTATTGGCGCACAAATTTTTTCAGGATTTATTTAAGAAGCGGAGAAAGAGCAGAATTTCTGTTTTTTCTCTGCTTTTCTTGGTTATTTTGATAGATAATGATTGTTACGATATATAAATTTCACAAAAAAAGAGATATTTTGACAGAAACGGTCATTGACGATTTGGAAAAGTGGGTGTAAACTATAGATGTAAACGTTTAACTAAAAGAAATATCAAGAGAGGAGGAAGGTTAATGGTAAGTACCATAAAAGATATTGCAAAAGCAACAGGTGTTTCTATTGCAACAGTATCACGTGTGATAAACGAATTGGGTTGTTACAGTCCTGAGGTTGAGCGAAAAGTTCAGCAAGCAATTAAGGAACTAGGATATAGACGAAACGTAAATGCACGGAGTCTTGTTAGTAACTCATCGAAGATAATTGGAATAGTTATGCCTGATGTTGCAACATCTTATTATGGCGATATTGTCAGTGGAATTGAAGACGAGGCAAATGTTCATGGATATAATGTTATTCTGACCCATGCGGGAGTTGAAGGAAACAGGTTACACGAAAGTTTAGAAATGATGTCTGAACGTCGAGTGGATGGATTAATCATTTTTTCCTTGGCATTAGAAGAACAGGATATTGCTGTAATTATCGATTTAAATATTCCAGTATTACTGATTGCTACAGAAGTTGCAGGTAGCCAAATCCCGTACATTAAGGTTGATGATTATGCGGCTTCTTACGCTGCAGTAGAGTATTTAATTCAACATGGTCATTCAAAAATTGGGCTTGCTGGAGTTAATCAAACTGATCCAATTGCCGGCGTACCCCGGATTCAAGGATATAAAGATGCATTATTTTCAAATGGAATAGTGTTTGATAACAAAAATATTCAATATGGAGACTTTAGTTTTGATGCGGGTAAAAAAGCAATGGATACGTTTAGTCAATTAGAAGACCCCATCACAGCAGTTTTCTGTGTTAGCGATGAAACGGCATTAGGGATTATTTCCAGATGTTATGAAATTGGGTGGTCTGTTCCTGATGACATTTCTGTAATTGGATATGATAATTCGAAGATTTCTTATATGTCATCACCACCAATTAGTACTATAGCCCAACCTTTTTATGAGATGGGGAAAAAAGGCTGTAGCAGGCTAATATTGTCGATTGGTACAAAAGAAAAAATACATTCAGAAATTATACCGTTTGAATTGGTTGAAAGAGCTTCTGTAAAAACATTATAGGGGTATTATGAACATTACGTAAACGTTTAAGTAAAATATCCTAAACGTCAAGTGTTGCCCGTTAGTAAGCTATAGAGAACTTTTTGTTAGATAAATATAAAAACAAGAGAGGATGTTAAACATGAAAAAGAATTGGAGCAAGAAAGTAAGAGCCGCACTCGCATTAATAGCACCAATGGTTTTAGTGGCCTGTGGGAATAACACGACTAGTGACAAAAATAACGACACAAAAGAAAATGAACCAATTACAATGAAAATAGGGCAACAAACACAACCAAACTCGAAACTACCTGAAGGTGATTCCTATGCAGATAATGCTTATCGCCGTTTAATTAAAGATAAACTTAATATCACAATTGAAAGCGCTTTTGAAGCGAATGGAGATGATTATGATCGTCAAGTAGCACTTGCAATTGCTTCTGGTGAATTACCAGATATTATGACGGTAGACAGAGATGAGTTGGAAGAACTCGCGAATAATGGACTTATCGAAGATTTAACAGAGGTTTTTGATAAATATGCAAGTGACAATATTAAAGCAATCTATAAATCATTTGATGATTTCCAATTAAAAGCAGCGACTATAGACGGAAAATTAATGGCTGTTCCAGGAGTGGGTAATGACTTTGGCCCAAACCTTGTATGGATTCGTCAAGATTGGTTGGATAAGTTAGGAATTAAGTTAGATTCGGACGGCAATCATGCGATTACCTTAGATGAATTAGAATCAACTGCTAAAGCCTTCATTGATAAAGATGCAGGAGGAAAAGGTAATACAAAAGGTCTTGCTTTTGCTCCATGGCTTTCTGCCGATAATCATGGTGGAACTGCTTATACAGCTAATCCAATCATGAATGCATTTGGTGCTTATCCTAAGGTATATTTAACAGCAGATGGTGGAAAAATTGAATATGGTTCAAATACAAAAGAAATGAAAGAAGCATTAGGGTATTTGAATAAACTATATAAAGAAGGAATTCTCGATAATCAAGTAGGTACACGTACTTATGATGATATCAATGCGATGAATATTAATGGTGAAATTGGTATTGTTACAGGTCCATGGCACTTCCCAGATTGGACTCTTGTACAAACGCGTACGGCAAATCGAGATGCATTATATACTCCATACGCTATTGAAGGTAAGGATGGCAAAGTTAGTGGAGTTCAAAAACCTGGTGCAGGTGGTTTTGTTGTAGTAAGAAAAGGATTCGAACATCCGGAAGCGTTAATTAAGATGTTGAATTTAATTTTTGATGAAGTCCCAAATGATAACAATATGGAACAGAACTTCCCTGAAATTTATCAATATGCACAAAAAGCAGTTGATGGATCTGTACGTCCTATGAATATTGAAATGTTTAAGAATCTAAGTGAAATTGATGATGCGGTTACTGCTTCAAATGCTGCAGAAGGTAAAACTAGTATAGATGATATCCACAACTTTACAGTGAGGAATAATGCTAAGCATATTAAAGCTTACTTAGATGACCCTAAAGGTTCAGACCCAACAGAATTTGCAGTTTACTCTTCACGCTTATTAGCGGTTCGTGATGTAATGGGTGGAGTTCGTAATGAAGGAATTTATAAAGAAATTAACCCTGTTTCGATTGTTCAAAAAGTAAAAGCAACTGAACGTAATGGTGCTCAAATTGGTAAATTGGAGGAAGAAAACTTTATTAAATTTGTAACTGGAGAGCAATCACTTGATGATTTCGACAAATACGTAAGTACCTGGAATGAACAAGGTGGTACAGCAATTATCAATGAGATGCAAGAAATTGTAAATAAACAATAACATTAATGAGTGTAGTATACTCTGACGAATACTTATTAAATAAAGTAGATATTGAATAAAAAAGCCGAAGCAGACGGTCTCATACAGCAATAAGGGTACGCAGACGAACGCTTATGGATAAGGTTTGAACGATATGTTGCAATGCTTTTAAATGAGTAAATGCAAAATCTAATCACAATTATTATGTGTGAATGTACAGTTCAACTCTCCTTTAAGTGACCCTCCTTAATATCAGGCTGATGCAGAGCGAATGCTTTAGGCTTTTTGTTTTTTTAAAATTATGAGAGCGAGGGGTTGAATATGGAAATGACTACTATAAAACCTAATATTGCTAGAAACAGAAAACGTAAATCGTGGTTTTCTAAAGAGCAATGGCTTTTTTTGGGTATGATTGTGCCAGGGATGATTTTTATTTTCATTTTTTCTTATATTCCGATGTTTGGAATAGTGATGGCCTTTCAAGATTTTAAACCAGCTAAAGGCTTTCTTAACTCAACATTTGTCGGATTAGATAACTTTAAATATATTTTCAATTTGCCAGATATCTGGCAAGTAACATTTAACACAATGTTTATAGCAATTGGAAAAATTATTTGGAATACCATCATCCCTATAGCATTTGCCATTTTATTAAATGAAATTCGATTAAAATGGATGAAACGTACAATGCAAACGATTGTATATCTTCCACACTTTTTATCATGGGTAATTCTGGCAAGTGTCATTGTGAATTTATTTAGTTTAGATGGAACGGTGAATCAGTTACTACAGAGTATTGGTCTACAACCGATTAATTTCCTGGGTAAAAACAGCGTCTTCCCACATTTGCTTATTTGGACTGATGTTTGGAAAGGATTCGGATATAATTCGATTATCTTTTTAGCCGCGATTACCTCTATTGACCCAGGTTTATATGAAGCTGCCACAATGGATGGAGCGTCGTGGTGGCAAAAAGTTCGACACGTAACGATTCCAGGGATGATGCCATTTATCATTTTGATGACTATTCTTGCCTTGCCAGGAATTCTAAGTGCAGGTTTTGATCAAGTGTATAACTTATATTCTCCACCAGTATACGCGAGTGGGGATGTTCTTGATACGTACATTTATCGTATTGGGTTACTTAGTCGAGATTATAGTTTAGGAGCAGCCGTCGGATTAGTACGTTCGATTGTAGGTTTAGTTTTAATCTTTGGTTCAAATAAACTTTCTGAAAGATTTACGAACCGCGTTATGTTTTAGGAGGGAAAATCATGAAGGAAAAATTTGGCATAAGACAATTTATCATTTACATGATTGTCATCTTACTGACTTTATCATGTTTAATCCCGTTGATGAATGTGATTTCGCTATCCTTTAGTAGTTCACAAGCTGTAGCGTCTAACAAAGTTGGGTTATGGCCAGAAGAATTTACTTTTGCTGCGTATGAAAAAATAATCAATGATGCTCAATTTTGGCGTTCATTTGGAATTAGTGTATTTAGGGTTGCAATGGCATTGATTATTAATCTCTTTATGATTGTTACATTAGCATATCCATTGTCAAAATCTGTGAAAGTATTTCGTTCAAGAAAATTCTTTATGAATATTATGGTTTTTGCAATGCTTTTCAGTGGCGGCATGATTCCAAGTTATTTAGTAATTCGCTATTTAGGACTTATCAATAGTGTATGGGCGCTTATCTTACCAGGTGCTGTTCCAATTGGTAGTGTTATTCTAGTAATGAACTTTTTCAGAAGTGTACCAAAATCATTAGAAGAGTCTGCACTGCTTGACGGAGCAAACCCTTGGCAAATTCTTACAAGAATATATATACCAATATCACTACCAGCATTAGCAACCGTATCGCTTTTTAGCATTGTTGGGAGTTGGAATGATTTCTTTGGAGGTTTAATTTATATTACAAAAGTTGAAAATTATCCTTTAATGACTTACATTCAATCTTTATCAGTAAATATTGCTGAAACATTGCAAAAGGCTGGAGGGATGTCTGCACAACAATTACAAGCTTTACTTTCAGTTTCAAATAGAAATTTGAATGCCGCTAAGATTGTCGTTGCTATTGTACCTCTATTAGTTATTTATCCATTCTTACAAAAATACTTTGTTCAAGGTATTGTTGTGGGAGCTGTGAAGGAGTAAAAAAATGAATGAATTTTTTAAACCAGATAATATTTTCTTTCGATTGATGAATAAATGCTGGAATTATATGGTACTTAATTTTTGGGTTTTGCTATCTAGTTTACCTATTGTAACAATTGGCGCTTCACAAATTGCTGCACATGCGGTATCTATTCAATTGATTGAATATGCTGATACAAACGTGACTAGAGTGTTCTTTCGTGCTTTCAAAAACAATTTTAAGAAAGGAACTATAGTTTGGATAATTCAATTAATTGTGGCTGGACTTTTGGGCATCAATGTATATTATTTGATGTATATAAATGGAAATTTGTTTGTTTTGATGGGAACAATTTTCTTAATCCTCATTTGGATTCAAATTTTTCAGTGGGGGTACTATTGGATCGCCCGTTATGAAGGGGATTTGAAACAACAGTTAATAGTATCTTTTAAAACGGGAATTGCTTTTCCTTTGGAGAATACGATTGCTTTATTCTGGCTATTGATTCCAGTTTTAATAGCAACTTTATCAGCAACGTTTTTCATTTTCGTATTATATATGAGCTTGTTTTTTGTTCTTAGTATTTGCCAGGTTCAACGAACAAAGCAGTTGTTAAAAGCTAGTCGGCATTTAGAGCAGAATAAATAGAATTAGAGTAATCTCATAATTAATAATATTCTGTAAAAAGAGAAGATTGAGTATAATTTAAATTAATAAAGATATGTATTCAATCGATTGAACTTCAGTAAAAATTTAAAGGCGTTAATTACAAAAACAATAAGAAAAGAGAGATTGTTATGGAAAAACATTGGTGGCAAGAAGTTGTTGTATATCAGATTTATCCACGTAGTTTTAAGGATTCAAACGGGGATGGGATTGGCGATTTAAGAGGAATTATTGAGAAACTCGATTATTTACAAACACTTGGAATTGGAGCGATTTGGCTTTCTCCAGTTTATAAGTCACCCAATGATGATAACGGTTATGATATTTCTGACTATGAGGATATCATGGACGAGTTTGGAACGATGGCGGATATGGAAGAGTTAATTGCCGAAGCGGATAAACGCGGAATTAAAATCGTTATGGACCTCGTTGTGAATCATACGTCTGATGAACATCAATGGTTTATCGAGTCAAGAAAAGGAAAAGATAATCCATACCGTAGTTACTATGTATGGGCAGATCCAGCAGAAGATGGTGGGGCACCGACGGAGTTACAGTCAACCTTTTTAGGAAGTGCCTGGAAGTACGATGAGACAAGCGGTCAATATTACTTGCATTTATTTAGCCAGAAACAACCGGATTTGAATTGGGAAAATGAAAAAGTACGCCGTGAAGTCTATGACATGATGAACTTCTGGATTGATAAGGGAGTTGGCGGCTTCCGTATGGACGTGATTGATTTAATCGGGAAAATTCCATTAGAAGGAATTACTTCAAACGGACCAAAATTGCATGAATATTTACAAGAAATGAATAAAGAGACTTTTGGAGATAAAGATTTATTGACGGTTGGGGAAACATGGGGAGCGACACCAGAAATCGCGAAACTCTATTCAAACCCTGAGCGCCATGAATTATCGATGGTCTTCCAATTTGAACATTCACTCCTAGACAATGAACCAGGAAAAGAAAAATGGGACCTCAGACCACTCGATGTGACGGAGTTAAAAGCCGTTCTTTCGAAATGGCAAACAGAACTTGGAGAGGAAGGCTGGAACTCATTATTCTGGAACAATCATGATTTACCAAGAATCGTTTCACGCTGGGGCAATGATAAGGAGTATCGTGTTCGTAGTGCCAAAGCTTTCGCAATTCTACTCCATATGATGAAAGGAACTCCGTATATTTACCAAGGGGAAGAATTGGGATTGACGAATACACCAGTTTCTAGCATTGAAGAGTTGGATGATATTGAATCTATTAATATGTATCATGATCGCATTTCAAGAGGGTTTAGTATCGAGTCGATTATAACATCGTTAAATGCAAAAGGAAGAGACAATGCGCGTAGACCAATTCCGTGGACTGCCGAACAAAACGGTGGATTTACAACGGGAACTCCTTGGTTATCGCTCAATCCGAATTATAAAGAAATAAATGTGGAAGCAGAACTGCAAAATCCAGACTCTGTTTTCCATACGTATCAAAAATTGATTCAGCTCAGAAAAGATCATCCAATCGTAGTTTTTGGAAGTTATGAGTTACTGGAGACGCAACCTAATGTATTTGCATATTATCGCACGTTTGGGGAAGAAAGATGGTTGACGGTCGTGAATTTATCTGACTTTGAGGAAGAAATCTCTGTAGATGCCCGATTTAACAAGGTTTTGGTGAATAATACAGAAGATGAGATTACAGATTTACGCGCTTACAAACTTTCTCCATGGCAAGCATTCGTACTGGAATTGTCTGGCAATTGAAATAACTTTCATATATAATGTAAGTGCATAAAAGTAGATAAAATAAGTTATGAAATTTTTGTTAATCACTTTTCACAAACAAAGTTGCTAAATACTGTTGCAATAATAATTAAATTTGTGATAATATATGTTTTTCATTCTACAACTGTGAAAAAATATGGTATAATAGTTTGGATAAAAATAAAAGGAGAAAGGGGATGGACGATGAAAGCATTTTTAGTGAAATTACAAGAAGGTTTTAAATCATTAGGTTTTGCGAGTCAATTGGGAATTACGCTAGGCCTATCTTTAGCGATGCTAGCAGGTGTATATGGTATTTCACAGGCAATGAGTCCGATGCAAAAAGTGACTCAAGTCGTAGAAGTACAAACAAGTGCGCCGGAAAATTCGTCAACTCCTTCAAGTAGTGCTGAAAAGAAAGCAGTCGCCGAAAAGAAGCAAGAGACAACTCAAGCTCCAACTACAGAAACAGTAACGACAGAAAAACAAGTGGTCACAGAAGAAGAAAACACAAGAGAGATTCAAGGAAATGTTGCGCAGGCAACTCCAAACCAAGAGAGCAGAAGAAACGAGACCTCAAGCAGCCCTCAGACAAAAGAGGCAACTCCAACTGAGGTTCCTACTGTTACTTCAAGTACAGAAACAGGTGTAACACCGCCACAACGCTTGAAACCGTTAGGGAATACGGGAAAAGAGTTTGCGACATTAGACCAAGCTACAGCATGGATGAAGGAACAGTTAGACCAATCTGCAAAGGACCAAGAAGCTGGGAAGCAAAACTGGGTTTACTCTGGAAGAGCTTATGAAATTCCATGGAGTGATGGGTCTAAAACGGCAACCGTTGATTTAACGAAGATTGAGTCTGACACACCGGCTCCTTCGCCAACAGAAACAACTTCTGCAGATACGGTTGAAACGCCTGGAACAGATCATTTATAAGATGAAGCACTTTGGTAGCAATGCCGAAGTGCTTTTTTGGTGCTCTAAGAATAGGCAATATAGTTGGAGTGTGATAAAATAAGCGTATCTTATTAGAGGAGTGAATGTAAGTGGAAAATAAAGGACGTCGTATTTTAAGTGCTATTATCTCGATTGTGATTATTGCAGTGTGGGCATTTTTACGTTTCCAACGTTATCAAGCAAGACAGGAGCGCCAAAAAGAGCAACAAGAACAAGTGAAAAATTCTCAAGTGGTGCAACAAGCGATGCAAGATAACCAAAATAAATTAAACGAAGCTGCTGCTAAAATTAAACAAGCAGTGGATAAAAACAAAATAGCAACAACTGAATCTGAAGAATTGAAGAATGCAGAGATGAATAAAGCCATTGAAGATGGATATAGCATTGTTAAAAAAGATGGTAAATTCTATATTGTTAAAGATAATGATTTTTCAAAAGCAGTTGAATTATCAGGAGTAACAGAAGCACTTGTAATCCCGACTACAGAAGAAGGTAAAAACCTAAAATATAATGTACTAGTCGTGAAAAAAGACGGCGAATACCGCATTGTTGACGAAACAAAAGAAGGAAAAGAAGTCTTAGTCTTAACAGGTGAAACAATCACTGAAGATACAACATTTACATTAAAAGGCGATACATTGTATATCAGATAAAGGATGTGAGAAAAAGCGTTTAGAGACGATGACGGTTCGAGATTTGCCGTAAGCGACTTGGAAAGTCGTGCGGACAAAGCGAGAAAGGCTTGAGTCTCTGCTTTTTCGAACTCAACTACAACAGGATGTGAGCAATCGCGTTCAGAAATGGAACGTTGGACTCGAACGCCGGAAGGAACGTGAAACGTTCTGCAAAATCCTTCACAG
>ENA-OWLE01000294-OWLE01000294.1-metagenome-genome-assembly--contig:-NODE-294-length-10805-cov-4.129302_pt1 | contig 10805 bp, 6 predicted proteins | sample MGYA00245345_ERZ651094 | MGnify/ENA primary metagenome ERZ651094 (study PRJEB26857, sample SAMEA4031770) | metagenome | biome: human; feature: oral; material: saliva | place: Philippines | collected 2014 | study... | reverse complement strand
ATACCCGTAAGATACTCAACCTTGCCACCTAACGACGGTGGTGGGGTAGGATTCAAAGGTGAACGCGGCTCCACAGTACTCATGTTACTTCTTCTCCTTAGAATGGCGGTGCGATTAGACCACGCACATAATTCAACACGTCCCAGCTAGTGGGCGTGTACCCAATCTCAGCCTGTAGCTCCTTCGCCGCACCCGCAAGCGCCTCAGCGGGCGTTAGCTTAGGGTAACGCAACTCAGAGAGCCTGTTAGCTACCACCTCAAGAGCGCCCGCGTGAGAGCTTGACAGGCGCTTCTCCCAGAACTGCACAGAAACAGTGTTGCCTGGGATAGTGATGCGTGTCTTAGCGCGCGGTTTGAACCTATAAGTAACTGATGCCATAAGCAAAGAACCTTCCTCCAAAACAATAAACAGAGGTTCGGTCTCCACTCTACCACAGCAGAGCAGGAACCGAACCTCTGAAAAAATATTAGATTAGCAAACCATAAGGAAGCTACTCCTTATTACCAGAGCTCGAGGGGGCGACCTTGGTCGTCCTTAAAGTCTTCGGTTAGCTGTATCTTGTAAACGGTAGCGTCCTTAGCTTTCGCGCGCTGTTCAATGTTCGTAATAGCGTCGTCTGATGCCTGCGCATTGAAAGTGTTATCTACGTTCGCCTGGATAGGTGTGCGCCCGTTAATGACAGGTGCAACAATCCTGTTCTTCGCGTCCAACACAACATAAGTGCTCACCGTGTCATCACTATTCAGTACACCCGTGGTAAGAATGTCGCCGTCGCCTGCTTTAGCGGCGCTAATAGGTGTATCTCCCCAGTTCTTGCGCCTGCTTGCGGCTGGATTATACTTACCCACAGCAGGACTCAAACCGTCAGCATGTTGGCTCGTATGAGAGCTTGCAATGTTGTGTGTACGACGTACAGCGGTCATTAGGGACACGTTCTCTGCGAGGGTGCCCTTACCGTTGAAGACCTCGTTATAGTTCAGCTTGGGTTCCATCTTTGCAGTATCTGGGCGGTCAGAGCGGGTGAACTCTTTAGTGTCCTGGTTGTACTGCAAACGCCCAGCCTGAATCTCGGACGAAATGTAGCTAGACATCCTATTCCGGATACCCTCAGCCGCGTTAGGAAGATGCATATTAGCTTCATAGGACGGAATGGTGAGTCCGACCTTGTTCAGCTTCTCGTACATGTCCTCCGGGTCAGCTGAACGCTGAGCATGATAAATCTCCTCATTACGCTTAGCCTTCTCTGTTAGAGCGGCATCCCTATCTGCCAGATACTTACGCATCTTACCTACAGGCTCAGCATACGCCGGGTCAGTCTCATACTTGGAAATAAATCCTGGGTCTGCTGAACGGTGTGCAACATCAAAGTGCTCACCATCCGCTACAGCTTCCTTAATTAAAGCATCGGCGGAACCGTATAGGCGCACACCGTTCCTGTGGTCAAGGAGGGGGTACCCGTCTGTTCCACGTAGGTCACCTGTCTTATAGTCAGCGTAACCAACGTTCCTGCCCGTCGAGGAAGTAACACGCCCGTCAGGTTGGAGGGTGTAAACTTCAGCGTCCATGTTGCCCATCATAATGTGGGAGCCGGGCTTAAAGTTCCGCTTCCAGTGTTCAGCGGCTTCTTCACGTTGTGCCCTGTCGGCTGGGTCGTCACTTTGGAAAACGTTGTGCCCCTCAGCTGTGAACAAGCTTGCAGGCTTCAAGTTGTGAGCATCAACACGCCGCGCCCGTTCTTTCAACTTATCGAGTGTTGGGTTAGGCGCGTTATTTACAGCCTCTTTAGCTGTGCGCGCATCCCTTAATGTTCCCTCAAGGTTATCTAAGTGTGTTGCTAGAGCGCGCTTATTCTCCTCAACCTCAATATCCTTACCGGCGCTAACAATCTCGCTCAGGTCACTAGTCGCAAGTTGGTGCGAATCACGGATGCGTGCGTTAGGGTTATCAAGAATATAATCCGGGTTTGTGAGCCGACGTGCAAGCTCCCTATCCTCAGCGCGCCCTGGCAGGGTTTCATCGTGGAAGTGAGATTGAATAATATCTGTCTCTACTTTGCTACCTTTAGCGCCGTAATTCGCTAGAGCACGGATAGCGCTCGTCTCATCGTAAGAGTCACCCGTTAGTGTCTTACTTGCGTAGTTGTCGAAGATAGCGCGGTTAATGTAATCAATATCCTTATACGGCTCCTCAAGGAGCGCTTTCTCCTCGTCAGTCAGCGTACCAGCCAAGCCAGGGCTGGATAGCTTCTCAGCAATGCTAGTGAAAGCTGTATTGTTCTTATTCCAGCGGTGAATATCTTCCAGCTCACGCTTATCACGCTTCCAACGCCCTAAACGCGCATTAGGCGGCACGGTGGGGTAAAGCTCTTCTAGCTCTTCCTCAGACGGCGCACCATCATCCTCAGGCTTAGGAATAGGGACACCCGCTTGACGCATAGCGTTCTTCCACAGACGCATACGTATATCACGGGGAACATCCGGATACATGTCCTCCAGCTCATCATCCGTAGGAATAGTTTCCGTTACAGCAGGAGGGGCAGGCTTAGCAGGCTCCGGGGTTACCTCCGGCTCCGCCTCATCCTCGTCGTCCGTGTTAGAAGATTCAGCGTAAGGCGACTTGTAGTCATAGTTAGGGTTGTCCTCAGTAATGTCTTCCACAGATAGACGGAGCAACTCATCTTCTGGGTCTTCTACAGGTGGCTCAATAACAGGCTCAGTCTCTACAGAGGGCTCCTGCTCAACCTCAGTGCTACCAGCAACATAGTTACGCTCATATTCCTCGGAAACAGGTTCATTAGCCCACGCTTTTGCCAGCTTCGCCGGAACGCCCTGCTGAATAAGCAAAGCTGAGGTGACATTCTTCTCGCCATGCATACGAGACATCAAATTGTAAACCGCCTCGTATGAGGGGTTCTCGCTTAGCGACTTTGACACATACTCGCGCAGGTCGTTAATTTTATTGGGGTCTTCGGAATGGTTACCATAAGGACACGTACCGACAGTTACGTCACACTTGCCCTGCTTGAATTGCCCGTCCTTATACCCATAATGCGTCTTTGCCACAGTATTTTATCCTCAATATTTCTCTAAATACATACAATATATCAGTACCCATATATCAGGGCTTATAACCACAAAATACAGGTGGGCTTCTTCACCAAAAACCGTTTAAAGTATTTGAAGGAAGCCCACCTGTTTCTTTAAGTGCTTACGATAGATTTCTACCAGACACGTAGCGGCTGACCTTGTGCATCCCTATTCGTAGTAGGTTCAATGCGCTTGGAAAGTTCGCGGTCACCCGCATGATACCTATCAAGAAGAGTTTGAACAGTTTCTTCGGAAACTGGGGCGTTCAGCACTCCACCCTCGTTCTTCTCAACGGGGATTAAGCCATCCTCAATTGGAAGCATCATTTTTCGCTTAGCGTCCACTACAACGTATGTATCACGTGTGCCGTCTGGGTTCTCATGGTCGCTGATAAGAAGCTCACCTGTTTTAGCTTCCGACGCGTAAGCGCGTGGCTCGTCAGGGTTCCAGTGCCTACGCCTGTGAGCTACCGGGCTGTAACGTCCAGGTTTCGGGCTAGACACGTCAGAAATAAACGAGTCGAAAGAGGAGCCAAAGTTCCTGTTACGGCGCACGGCGGCAACCATTGATGCGCGTGTAGCTACAGAATCGTTCTCATCGAAGATACGGTCGTAATCTAAGATATGACTATTCTCCATATCTTCAATACTTAACCCACTGCCTGACATAAAGGAACCGTTACCCATATATTCCAGGTCACCCTTAGTGATGCCATCCCTAATGAAATCCTTCACCTGGTTCTCAGCATCTAACTTCTCAGTCGGACGAGGTTTGGAGCCTGGTTCTAGAGCCTCGAGCTTCGGAAGCCCCAGCTTACGCAAAGTACTATAAACCTCGGCGGGATTCTCCTCCGTTATGGCGTTAGAGATGGACTCTTTACGTTCTGCAACCCGCTCCAGAATTTCATCATTATCCGCGTAGAAGTCCCTAATCTTCGCAAGCTTCTCCTGTACAACCGGGTCATCGCTTACTTCATAACGTGAGTAGAAGCCGGGGTCTGTACTGTTATCGGCAACATGGTAAATCCTGTGCTGACCATCCGCTACAGCATATTTCAAAACAGCCTCATCGTCCTTAAAAAGACGCGGCGCACCACCAGTATGATACAAGGGTGTACCAACACGGTCGTAAAGCTCGCCCGTCTCATAGTTAGCCCAACCAACCGGTACACCTGTAGGGGACATGATACGACCATCCTCCTGGAGGGTGTACACTTCCGCATCCATCTTACCCAGCATAATGTAAGCGCCCGGTTTCATGTTTTCACGCCAGTGACGCGATACTCCGCGGTCGTATTCCTCCGCCTCTATGTCGTATTTCTCGAAATGGCGGTCTTTAACCATGAATCGTGCCGCACCGTAGCTTTCCCTATATTCGATAGAGCGCTTAGCCATCTCTTTAGCAGAGATATCGGGTTCATCGTTTATATAGCGGATAGATTTAGCTTCCAGAGCATCTTTATGAAGCTGTGCAACAGCCCCCACATAGGTGCTTAAAGTAAGCCTCTTCTGCTCTGTGTCTGGGTCTTTCCCAACCTCAGTAACGTTACCAGGGTCTACGTCTGTGAAAGCTTTAGGTTCAAAGTGCGTGTCCTTACTGTTAAGGAGAAAGTTGGCATCAATATTTTGCCGCGCAAACTCACGGCTCTCAAAGGGAATACCTTCCTGACCATCCACAATAAGCCCAGCAATAATCTTATCGTTAATCTCATTACCAGGTTCCCCGAAGCGCTTCATGTCCTCAATAGCGTCACTAGTTAGATACTCCGGAAGCGGTTCACCGGGGTTGTTAAGCTGATAGTTTTCTGCCAGCATACGATTAACGTATTCCAGTTCATCGTAAGGCGCTTCCAGGCGCTCCCTCTCCTCCTCTGTTAGAGTTTCAGGGTGTTCTAGTTTCTTGGCGGCATCCTGGAACTTACTGATGCGTACCCAGCCAGTCCTATCTCTCCAACCCCTGTAGCCAATTTTAGGGGTAGCGTCGCCCTCTACAGGGGTTTCAGTATCAGCTGTAAGCTCTTCTAAGGCGGGAGCTTTAGCGCTAGTTTCTTCTTCAATCTGTTCTGCTTCAGTGGGTGCCACCGCAGTGCCGTCTGCAACATAGTCGCGCTCATACTCAGCGGACACAGGCTCATTAGCCCACGCTTTCGCCAGCTTCGCCGGGACACCTTGTTTCACCAAATCCGCCGCCGTAACGTTCTTCTCACCGTTCATAGCCGCCACCATCTGGTAGGCAACCTGGTAGTTCGGGTTCTCATTCAGTGTCTTAGAAACATACTCGCGTAGGTCGTTAATTTTGTTCGGGTCTTCCGAGTGGTTTCCGTAAGGGCACGTACCGACAGTAACATCGCACTTACCCTGCTTAAACTGCCCATCCTTGTACCCGTAGTGCGTCTTTGCCATAATATTTTTCCTCGACATTTCTCTACATGCATACAATATGTCAGCACCTATATATCAGGAAAGCGGTAAACACCAGAGCATAAGGTTGCCCAGTGTTTACCGCTTTCATTCATTCTTTATAAGCTACCAGACTCGGAGCTTACCGGCGTATTCATTTTCATCTTCAATAGCCATAACAGTTAGTGCCTTATCCCCTGCCAGGTATCGAGCTTTAAGGCTGTCTAGCTCTTCGTTACTAGCCGGGGCATCAAGCTTACCGCTTTCCGTATCGGACTCATGGATAGTGTAAGGTACCTCTACCATAAGACGATTAGCGTCGTCTACGACAAGGTATGCTATCGGCATGCCGTTACGTTTAGTTTTTTCGCCAATCAGCAGGTTATCTTCAGCGGCTTCGCGCGGAGGAATGTTCGAGGGGGTATCACCCCAGTCACGACGGCGATGCGCTACAGCTTCGTGACGTGTCGGTGCCTTTGACCGCGCGTAAGATGAGGGGTCACGGTAGGAGGTTTCGATATTATGGGCACGGCGTACCGCATTCACCATAGAAACCCTAGTAGCCACATCATCATCTTTATCGAAGACGGCATTATAGTCAAGCTTCCGACTTTGAAGCTCCTCAATGCTTGCCCCGTCATTCTTGTGGTACTCACCATCAGCGTATATCATGCGCCCTGCAGATATTTCCTGCTCAATGAAGTGGTTCATCTCCATCTTCGCCCTATCCTCGCTGGTCTTGGTAAGCTTCCCACCCCGCTCCATATGAGCTAAAGGCTTGAAGCCAAGCTTCTTCAAAGATTCATACTGAGCCTTAGTGTCCTGCTTATCATTAGTTGCCTTATAGATGCTTTCTTTGCGTTGAGCAATTTCACGATAATCAGCATCCTTATCAGCTACAAAGTTACGAATCTTTGCCAGCTTATTCTGAACGCGGGGACTATCGCTAAGCTCATACCTTGAGAAGTGACCAGGGTCGGCACTAAGTGGCGCTGGGAACCTCATATAGTTACCACCCGCGACAGCGTTTTCCATAAGAGCCTCAGCGTTTTTGAAGAGGCGCGGCGCACCGTTGTGATGACGCAACGGCACACCGTCTGTGTCATAAAACACGCCTGTCTTATAATCAACGTAGCCTGATAAACCACCGTCGGGGGCGATTACCCCGCCATCTTCCCTAACTGTGTAGACCTCAGCATCCTTAGCGCCGAACATGACATAGGAGCCAGGTTTAAGGTTTTCGCGCCAATGTTTCGCCACCTTCTCGTAATAATTATTAGAGGCGGCAGAGCCTCGACGTCGCGCATCCTTTTCATAAAGATAAAGGTCATCATTAACTAAGTCATATTCTATAATCTCATTAGCGCCTTCTTTGATTGAATCGACTGTAATGTTAGGCAGTTTTTCATTACGCTCTGCTTTCCTATCCACAGCTTCCTGGAAATCCTGAGCCGCGCGCACCAGATGCTTACCAATAAGGAGCCGCTTCTTTTCAAGCTCCAAGTTCTTACCTGTAGCTTCAAGGTTCCCTTCACGTTTCTCGACAAAATTGTCGACCACACCTTGATAGCCTGTTTCATCGTGGCTTAGTAAGGTAGCTACTGACACATAATCACGTGCAAACTCACGCGCCTCTGGTGAGATGCCAATAGCACCTTCACGAACATCTGTAGCAACAATATTTGTTGCAACCTCATTACCAGGAATGTCGAAGTTTACGAGCGATTCCATTTCGTTTAGATTGCGTAGCTCTTCAGGTAGGGGCTGACCGGGGTGCTTACGCGCCCAGTCAGTCTGTAGTTCTTGGTTAATGAACTGTAAGGTTTTATAGGGTTCTTCAAAAACTTCCTGTACCCGCTCTGGGTCAGCGCTACCAAACATCTCCGGGAAACGGACACGCTTCGCCAAGTCCTCAAATTCTCTTACAGCACTGTTACCTTTAATGCGTTCCAGCCTTAGCCTGTCAGACTCGTGATAACGGGGTGTCTCCTCATATACAGCTGGGTCTTCAAAAACTTCCAGCTCTTCATAATTTACGGAGGGGATGTGCCCGTATTTGTCAGCCGCCGCCGTACCCCAAAGATTATCTTCTGTGGGGTTCTCCTCGGTTACAGGTTCAACCACGGGCTCGGGTTCCGGTTCTACGACCGCCTCTGTGGTTCCGTCTGCAACATAGTCGCGTTCGTATTCTTCTGATACGGGTTCGTTAGCCCATGCTTTAGCGAGCTTCGCGGGAACGCCCTGTTGGGTTAGTAGTGCCGCTGTGACGTTTTTCTCGCCGTGCATGCGGGCTACCATTTCGTAGGCAACCTGGTAGTTCGGGTTCTCGTTCAGGGTTTTTGCGACGTATTCGCGGAGCACGTTAATCTTTTCGGGGTTTTCGGAGTGGTTACCGTAGGGGCAGGTTCCGGTGGTGACTTTACATTCACCTTGTTTGAACTGTCCGTCTCGGTACCCGTAGTGCGTCTTTGCCATAATAAATCCTTGTGTTATATAAAATTACTAAATTTTGACACGAAAAAAGCCGGGGGGGGGGCTACTTTCCGGAGCCCTCTCCCGACTTTCTCTTCTTATATATCAGTTTAGTGCCCGCCACCTCGCGCGCCGCTATAGGGGGCGTACCTCATCCCCGTATCGTACTTCACCCAGCCGCAGATAGCGGAGCTGTTGATAATGTAGCTTTGCATGGAATGGTCGAGTGCGTCCCATGTGAAGCCGCGCTGGTTACGCACATCCATATAGTTGTCCCAGCCTTCTTTGCACTCATCGAAGACAAGCATATCTATGCCTGCGTCGTGCAGGCGTTTCCAGTCGATGCTGTACGTGTCTTCTTCCTCGTCGTATTCGATGAACTTATCAGCAAATAGGTTCGCCTGGTAGCTGTTTTTGATGTTCATCACGTAGGCGTTGCGGTTGAAGATGGGCGAATAGATGTGTGGGGTTTTGATGTAGTCGCCGTTCTGGTCGTTAATCCGGAGCGTGTCTGTTGTGACGGTTCCTGAGTTGGGGTTGTAGTATCCGCCGCTCATCTCAAAAGCGCCGTTCCTATAGGAGTTACCTGTAACGCTTTCGCCAGCGCGACGATAGTTCACCCACGCCCTATCTTTACGCTCAGCATCTTTACGAATAAACGGTGCTGACAGCACAGCGGCAGGCATATCATAATCCGGGTAATTACTGTTCCCGTTAGCGTCTTTAGGATTATCCTCTAAAACAGGCGTGTAGTACGGACGGGCACCCCTGTACCCTTGAATATGCTCCACAGGTAACCCGAGCAGGTCTAAATTATCGGGGTCATACCGCACGGCACCCATACGGGGCGGGTTACTATCATAATCAGCAATGAACAGGTGGTGTTCGTTCTGGTCTAGGTTGAGTACACCGCCGTTATTGTTTTGAATAAAGGAGTCTCGCGTGTAAATGTAAGCGTCATGCATACGCTTATCTTCCTGCGGTGTTCCCGGTATTGCCTCTGTGCGGCTCTGAAAATCATAATCTAAGGTGTAAGCGTCACCATTACCGTAATCCGCTATAACGGGCTGTTTACGGGTTTCTAGCGCTATTTTTTCACGTATCCACTTATCTGATGCATCAGGGTACATGCTTTTAAGAGCTTCACGGGCAGAAACAGAATCATACTGAGACGGGGTAACCCCGTTAGCAGTCCACGGAGCCCACGGGTCATCATTCGGGAAACCCACCCCACCCATACGACGAGTCGGCGGGTTCGTCTTCGCTTCAAGCTTCCCCATCAGCCACTGACGAAACTCAGGCGTGTCCATCGTTTCACCACGCATAGCATACTCCTGAGTGACCTTAGCAATCTCATTATTCACCTCAGCCGTATATTCCATCACATCATTCATGAACTGCGCATCACCATGAACATGAGGAACACCAACAGGTAAAGCACCCTCTTTACGGTACGGGCAACCTGACGGGGAAGAACAAGACAACATACGGGGAGGTGTCCCATCCTGCCCTGGGGAAATATGCATCAACATAACGTGACATCCTTCAAAGCTATATACAGAAACTTGCTAGAAGAACCACGCCGCCTGACAGTAAGAACACAGGATTAGGCGGGCTACACACAAACAGGAGGCGTGTAGCCCGCAAACACAAAACAAAAAAGAAAAAGACAAACAACCACGCGCACAGGTTTAGGCAAAAAAGAATGAGCACACCAAAACCTTGAGGGCACAGCTGAAAATTAACAACTACCTACAACATATCAGCTTCACCCCACGCAAAAAGGTAACCCCGCCAGCGTTAAACAGCGCCAGGGATGTTACCTAAAAAAAGTTAAAGCTCTTTTATTTACTTTTCCTGGCGTGCCTTAGCCGCCTTACGAGCCTCAGCGACAGCCTTGCGGGTAGCGTACTCACGCTCACGGCGTATCCGGTCAGACTCCAAAATCTGCTCCATATCAGGCTCCAACCACTGAAGAATCACACTACCGATAAGCTCAGCGTACTGGTCTTCCTGCTCCGGAGTGCTATCCGGGTCAGTATTCGGGGAAACGACAGAGAAAATCTTAACCGCACCCTCACGGTCAATAAAATCACCCTTATAGTCGTACTCCTCCACCAGCTCGTCCGAGTCCATCTCATACAGGGCGACACGACGCAACGTAGTACTCAACAGTGTGGACGTACCCCAACAAGCGATACCCTCCACACTAGAACCCGGCTCTACAGGTTCAGACCTGAAAATCAGAGCACGAATCTCCGTATCAGTACCATCCACCGTAGGAACATGCGCGTAAAGGGTAGTGTGGTCGCCACCCTGCCCACCAGACGGGGAAACACCCGCACCAAGCAACGCCCACTGTGTCACAAGGTACTGCGCCTCCAGGTTATTCACCTCAGCGGGTACGCCCTGATGGTTCAGAGCCATAACCTCGATACCATTCAGAGGCTTAGGGGTATCTAACACGTTATCGGGGAACTTGTCGTAAGGCTTCAAAGCCGAAATGTCCGGCAAATCAAGGTCAAGAGGGGACTTCAACTGACCCAAAAAACTATACGTTTCAGCCAGGGTACGCGCATCAAAGTCATCATCGACAGAGAACGTAAGAACAGTGCCGCCCACGCGGATAATGGTGGTGCCGTCATCGTCATTGTAGAACGGCTGACCTTCGGGCAGGTACCCGTCTTCCAGCGTGCGGACGGAGGGGATGTTGGTCGTGTCGACCTGGTTGAAGTCAAATGAGTTGTTAGCCAAGGTTGGCTCCTTACTATGAATCCGGCAAAAAGTATTGCGTAATGGTTATAGCAGGCTATCGAGGAGCCGAAGGGTAAAAAGAAACGGGGGGGG
>ENA-OWLE01000293-OWLE01000293.1-metagenome-genome-assembly--contig:-NODE-293-length-10834-cov-5.212728_pt1 | contig 10834 bp, 7 predicted proteins | sample MGYA00245345_ERZ651094 | MGnify/ENA primary metagenome ERZ651094 (study PRJEB26857, sample SAMEA4031770) | metagenome | biome: human; feature: oral; material: saliva | place: Philippines | collected 2014 | study... | reverse complement strand
GTGCGCGTCGGTGAGGATGTGCTGGATCTGGGAGGCGGAATCGGACTCGTAGATCGGGACGGTGATCGCGCCGACGGACAGGAGCGCGAGGTCCAGGAGGAGCCACTCGTACGAGGTGGGGGCGAGGATCGCGACCGCGTGCCCCTGCTCGACTCCGAGGCCGATGAGGCCACAGGCGGTGTAGTCGACCTGGCGCTGGAGTTCGCCGGCGGTCAGGGAGCGCGTGGAGCCAACGGAGGAGCGCTGCTCGAGGGCGACCTGCTTGGGGAACGTGGCGGCCCGCTTGGCGAGCATGTCGGGGATGATGTCGTGCTCCCCGACCTTGTAGGCCGGCTTGATCGTGTAGGAGCCGTCACGCATGCGTTTCATCGTGTCCTCCGGGATGTCGGTTCAAAGACTGAACAACAGGTTCGATGTGAGTCTACTGGTTGTGGCGCGGCCCCCGCCCCTCAATCGGGGTGGGGGCCGCTCAAGTGACGGTTAGATCACAGGTCGTAGTACATCTGGTATTCGTAGGGGTGTACGTAGGCGCGCATCGGGGCGACCTCGTTGGTCTCCTTGTACTCCAGCCACGTGTCGATGAGGTCCTGCGTGAAGACGTCGCCCTCGGTGAGGAACTCGTGATCCTCACGCAGCGCGTCCAGGGCGGCCTCGAGGGAGCTCGGTAGCTTCGCGATGTCCTGGTACTCGGTCGGGGGCAGTTCGTAGAGATCCTTGTCGATCGGCGCTGCCGGCTCGATGCGGCGCTTGATGCCGTCGATGCCCGCCATGAGGCACGCGGAGAACGCCAGGTAGGGGTTCGCGCTCGGATCCGGCACGCGGTATTCCACGCGCTTGGCCTTGGGCGACGTGCCCGTCACGGGGATGCGGATACAGGCGGAGCGGTTGCGCGCCGAGTACACGAGGTTGATCGGAGCCTCGAAGCCTGGGACCAGGCGTCGGAAGGAGTTCACCGACGGGTTCGTGAAGGCCAGCAGTGCGGGCGCGTGCTCGAGCAGGCCGCCGATGAACCAGCGCGCCGTGTCGGACAGGGAGCCGTAGCCGCGCTCGTCGTAGAAGAGGGGCTCGCCGTTCTTCCACAGCGACATGTGCGTGTGCATGCCCGAGCCGTTGTCCCCAAACAGGGGCTTGGGCATGAAGGTCGCGGAATGACCGAACTCGAGGGCGGAGTTCTTGATGACGTACTTGAACTTCATCATGTCGTCGGCCGCGGTCTGCAGCGTCGCGAAGCGATAGTTGATCTCCTGCTGGCCGCCTGAGCCGACCTCGTGGTGTGCGCGCTCGATCGTCAGGCCGACCTCCTCGAGGAGGCGGCTCATCTCGTCGCGCACGTCCGCGTACTTGTCGGCGGGGGAGACGGGGAAGTAGCCGCCCTTGACGGCCACCTTGTAGCCCATGTTGCCGCCCTCTTCGACGCGGCCGGTGTTCCAGTACGCCTCGGGGGAGTCGACGGAGAAGAAGGTGTTGTGGGGGCTGACCTGGTAGCGCACGTCGTCGAAGAGATAGAACTCGGCTTCGGCGCCGATGAAGCACTGGTCCGCGATGCCGGTGGAGCGCAGGTAGGCCTCGGCCTTGGCGGCCACCTGGCGCGGGTCGCGCGAGAAGGGCTCGTCGGTGAAGGGGTCGACGATTGAGAAGTTGACGACCAGGGTCTTGCGATCGCGGAACGGATCGACGAAGGCGGAGGAGAGGTCCGGGATGAGCTTCATGTCGGACTCGTGGATGGCGGTGAATCCGCGCACCGAGGAGCCGTCGAACATGAGACCGTCCGACAAAGCGGCGTCCAGGAATTCGCTCACGGGGATCGTAAAGTGCTGCTGAACCCCGGGGACGTCGCAGAAGCGGACGTCGACGAGTTCAATGTTCTGCTCGGAGATAAAGTCTGCGACCTCTTGGGTGGAGGTGAACATGAACGTCCTTCTTTGTGGGAGAGCTGTACTCAAAGGTCAAGAATCGGTCAATTCGTAACCAAGTCCAGTATATGCCCACAGGTGGCGCCCGCGCGTATTGGTTTCATTATTCAAAGGTTTCATGACATAGAGCACGCCCACAGAGGGTGACGGGCGCTCCCAGCCACGGCCTCGTACGCTGGGACCGTGGCAGATCCTTCGACGTACAGGCCCCGCACGGGAGATATTCCGACCTCGCCGGGCGTCTACCGATTCTCCGACCCTGACGGGCGCGTTATCTACGTCGGCAAGGCCAAGAACCTGCGCAATCGCCTCACCAACTACTTCCAGGACCTGGCGAACCTGCACCCGCGCACCCAGCAGATGGTGTCGACCGCGAGCGCCGTCCAGTGGACCGTCGTGCGCTCCGAGGTGGAGGCCCTCACGCTGGAGTTCACGTGGATTAAGGAGTTCAATCCGCGCTTCAACGTCATGTTTAAGGACGACAAGTCCTACCCCTACCTGGCGGTGTCGATGGGGGAGCGCTTCCCCCGCGTGCAGGTTACGCGCGAGCGCAAGAGGGCCGGGTCACGCTACTTCGGTCCGTACACGCAGGTGTGGGCGATTCGCGACACGATCGATCAGCTCCTTCGTGTCTTCCCGATGCGCTCGTGCTCGGCGGGCGTGTTCCAGCGTGCGAAGGCTCAGGGGCGTCCGTGCCTGCTCGGTTACATCGACAAGTGCGCGGCGCCGTGCGTGGGGCGCATCTCGGTGGAGGAGCATCGCGAGCTCGCCGAGGGGCTGTGCCAGTTCATGGAGGGGCGCACGGGCCCGGTGATCCGAGACTTGGAGGAGCAGATGCGCCAGGCGTCGGCGGAGCTGAACTTCGAGCGGGCGGCGAAGTTGCGCGATGACGTCAAGGCGCTGCGCACGGTGCTCGAGCGTAACGCGGTCGTGCTCGACGACGGGTCTGACGCGGACGTGTTCTCTCTCGTCAGCGACGACCTGGATGCGGCCGTTTACGTCTTCCACGTGCGCGGCGGGCGCATCCGCGGTACGCGCGGCTGGGTGATTGAGCGCGTGGACGGGGCGGGGGATGAGGCGCTCATGTCCCGCCTCCTTGAGCAGGTGTATTCCTCGGCGTCGATGGACGAGGCCGGGGCGGGGAGCGCGACGAAGGTGGCGGCGGTGAGCGTGGACGACGTCGCGCACACCCCGACCTCGGCGATCCCGCGCGAGGTGCTCGTCTCTGTCGAGCCCGAGGAGGTCGAGACGATTGTGCGTTGGCTGGGACAGGTGCGCGGCGCGTCCGTGTCGATCCACGTGCCCAAGCGCGGCCCGAAGGCTCGGATCATGGAGACAGTCACGGAGAACGCCCGTCAGGGGCTCGCCCTGCACCGCACGAAGCGCGCGGGAGATATTACGGCGCGCTCGAAGGCGCTCGAGCAGCTTGCGGAAAACCTGGATTTGCCGGGCGCGCCCCTGCGCATCGAGTGCTACGACGTCTCGCACACGGGCGGGGAGAACCAGGTTGCCTCAATGGTGGTCTTCGAGGACGGTATGCCGCGTAGGGACGCGTACCGCACCTTCAACATTCGCGGCGAGGACGGAAACGGCACGCCCGACGACACGAGCGCGATGAACGAGGTGCTCACTCGTCGCTTCTCGCGGCTCCTCGCCGAGGAGGCCGGCGTCAAGGGCGAGGACGAGGATGGCGTCGCCTTCGCCTCCGGCCCGATCGACGAGACGACCGGGCGTCCCAAGCGTTTCTCGTACAGGCCCGACCTGGTCGTGGTGGACGGCGGCCTGCCCCAGGTCAACGCCGCTCGCGCCGCCCTGGACTCGGTGGGCGCGGACGTGCCCGTCGTGGGCCTGGCCAAGCGCCTGGAGGAGGTGTGGATTCCCGGCGACGAGTTCCCCCTCATCCTGCCGCGCACCTCGGAGGTTTTGTATCTCCTCCAGTATCTGCGCGACGAGTCCCACCGCTTCGCGATCACGAAGCATCGCAAGAGGCGCTCGAAGGCTCAGCGGCGTTCGGTGCTGGACTCCATCCCGGGGCTTGGACCCGCGCGCCAGGCGGCGTTGCTCAAGCATTTCGGCTCCGTGAAGCGGATTCGGGAGGCGAGTCTCGAGCAGATTGCCGAGGTCAAGGGCGTGGGACCCGCCCTCGCTGCTTCGATTCGCGATAGGCTTGCAGCATCGTCAAGGGAGGACACACCATGACCACGATGCTTCCGATGCCGCTTCCTGCGCGGGTGCTGCTCCTGGGCTCCGGCGAGCTCGGCAAGGAGGTGACGATCGCCCTGAAGCGTTACGGCTGCACGGTGATTGCCGCCGACTCCTACGAGGGCGCTCCCGCGATGCAGGTCGCCGATTCCTCCCTGGTGTTCGACATGAGCGACCCAAACGCCTTGCGTGAGGTTCTTGACGGCGTCGACGTCGACCTGATCGTTCCCGAGGTCGAGGCCATCGCCACGGACGAGCTGTCCGCTGCGGAGGAGCGCGGCGTGCGCGTGGTCCCTAACGCCTTCGCTGTCCAGGCCACGATGGACCGTCAGCGCATCCGCACCCTGGCGGCCGCCCTGCCCGGCGTGCGCACCTCCGCCTTCCGCTTCGCGCGCAGTGAGGCCGAGCTGGTGGAGGCCCTCGACGAGGTCGGCTACCCGGCCTTCGTCAAACCCACGATGTCCTCCTCCGGCCACGGTCAGTCTCGCGTGAGCAGACCCGAGCAGGCCCGGGCGGCGTGGACCCACGCCGAGGAGGATGCGCGCGCGACAACCGGCGTGGTCATCGTCGAGGAGGGCATCGACTTCGACTACGAGATCACCCTGCTCACTGTGCGCTCGTGGGACGCAGCAAGCTCCAGCGTCCACACCTCCTTCTGCGTTCCCATCGGCCACCGCCAGGAAGACGGCGACTACGTCGAGTCCTGGCAGCCGATGGCGATGAGCGAGGAGGCGCTCGCCTCCGCCCGACACATGGCCAAGGAGGTCACCGACGCCCTCGCCGAGCACGGAAACGGCCCGTGCCTGGGCATCTTCGGCGTCGAGTTCTTCGTGCGTGGCGACCAGGTGTGGTTCTCCGAGCTCTCGCCTCGCCCCCACGACACCGGCATGGTCACCATGGTGACCCAGCCCCAGTCCGAGTTCGAGCTCCACGCGCGCGCCATCCTCGGCCTGCCCACCTCCACGGCCCTGGCCAGCCCCGGCGCCTCCGCCGTCATCAAGTCCGCGCGCGCCATCGCATCCCCGGCCTACCGTGGCGTCGCCACCGCGTTGGCCACCGCCGACATCGTGCGCCTCTTCGGCAAGCCGATCAGCCGCGCTGGGCGCCGCGTCGGCGTGGTCGCCGCCACCGCCACCACCCCCAAGGAATCGCGCGTCATCGCCCGACGCGCAGCAGCCGCCATCACGATCGACGACGCTGCGCGCCCCAGCGCATAGCACGCCCCCACACACGCCCACCCCGCCCCCAAGGAGGACACCATGACCGATCACGCACCCCAGGAAGCGCCACGCGCCGCGGACGCCCCGGCCTCGTCCGCGAGGGAGGAAAACCCGCGCACCTTCCCCGAGGGCATCCCCGTGCGCGACATGATGCGTGTCAAGTACGAGCCCCGCGCCTCTAACGAAGTCCTCATCATCACCGGCTACTCGGGAGCGGGCCGCACGGGCGCCGCGCGAGCCCTCGAAGACCTCGACTGGTACGTCGTGGACAACCTGCCCCCGTCGATGCTGCCCGCCCTGGTCGGCATGATGTCCAACGACCCCGCTGCCGGCGTACACCGCCTGGCCGTCGGCGTCGACGTGCGTTCTCGCACCTTCTTCCGCACGCTGGACGCGACCCTCGAACAGCTCAAGGGCGCCGGCATCGCCTACCGCATCATCTTCCTGGAGGCAAGCCCCCAGGCCCTTGTGCGACGCTACGAGTCCAACCGGCGCCCCCACCCCCTCCAGGGGGCGGGCACCCTCATGGACGGCATCAAGGCAGAGATTCGTCTGCTTGCTCCGCTGCGCCGCGCCGCCGACGAGGTCATCGACACCTCCGCCATGAGCGTGCACGACCTCACCCGACGCATCCGAGACATCGTGGCGGGGGAGAAGCACCCCCTGCAGGTCACCGTCGAGTCCTTCGGTTTCAAGCACGGGCTGCCCCTCGACGCCGATCACGTCGTCGACGTCCGCTTCCTGAAGAACCCCTACTGGGTCGACGAACTGCGTCACCTCACCGGAAAAGACCAGGCCGTCGCCGACTACGTCCTCTCCCAGCCCGGTGCCCGCGAATTCGCTCTCGGCTATGCCGACTTGTTGGCCCCCATGCTCGCCGGCTATCTGGCAGAATTGAAGCCATTCGTCACGATCGCCGTCGGCTGCACGGGCGGAAAGCACCGCTCCGTCGCATGCTCCGAGGCCATCGCCGCTCGCTTGCGCGAGCACGGACATTCGGTGCGCGTCATGCACCGCGACATTGGGAGAGAGTAATGCCCTACCTTGATGCAGCTGGCTGGGTCCAACGAGGAGAATCCGGCCAGTCCATCGTCGCCCTCGGAGGCGGACACGGCCTGTCCGCGACCCTGCGGGCCCTTCGCCACATCACCCGCGCCCTGACCGCCGTCGTCACAGTCGCCGACGACGGCGGCAGCTCCGGCCGCCTCCGCCAGGAAATGCCGATCCTGCCGCCCGGCGACCTGCGCATGGCGCTGGCGTCCCTGTGTGAGGAATCCGAATGGGGCCTGACATGGCGCGACGTCATGCAGCTGCGCCTGGACACGACCGGCCCGCTCAACGGGCACGCCCTCGGTAACCTGTTGATCTCCGGCCTCTGGCAGCTCCTCGACGATCCCGTCGAGGGCCTCGACTGGGTCGGCCGACTCCTCGGGGCTCAGGGACGCGTCCTGCCCATGTCGACCACCCCGATCGACATCGAAGCCGACATGAACGACGGCGGGCGGCGCTACGTCGTCGCCGGCCAGTCCAAAGTCGCGGTCGCGCCCGGCACCGTCGAGCACGTGCGCATCACCCCCGAGGCTCCCGCGGTGCCCGGCGCCGTCATCGAGGCCATCTCTGAGGCCGACTGGGTCGTCCTGGGCCCCGGCTCCTGGTACACCTCCGTTATCCCGCACCTGCTGGTTCCCGAGATCAACCGAGCGCTGGCCACGACCGACGCCCACCGTGCTCTCGTGCTCAACCTCGCCCGCCAGCGCGGCGAAACCGACACGATGTCGACGGCCGATCACGTGCGGGTGCTGCGCGAGTACGCGCCCGCGCTCAAACTCGACGTCGTCGTCGCCGACCCCACCGCCTGCGACGACATCGACGACCTGATCGTCGCCGCCGAGGAGCTGGGCGCTCGCGTCCTTCTGCGCCAGGTGCGCACCGGCGACGGGGCGCCCCACCACGACCCGCTGCGCCTCGCCGCAGCCCTACGTGACGCATTCGACGGCTTCCTCGGGGAGGTCGGCCAGGCCGAAACGTGGTTACCTTAGAACCTGTTGCCCGCTGACAAACAACAGACACCATAGGGAGAATCCGTGTCGCTGACATCAGACATGAAGGACGAGCTCGCGCGCGCCGTCATCACCACCCCCTCCGAGGTGGCCGCCGAGGTAAGCGCGACGCTGCGCTTCGCGGGCGGACTCCACCTCGTCGGTGGGCGCATCCTCGTTGAGGCCGAGCTCGACTCGCCCGTCGCCGCGCGCAGGCTGCGCACCTACCTTCAGGCTCTGTACAACGCCGAATCTTCCGTGGTCGTCGTCTCCGGCTCCTCCCTGCGCCGGGGCAAGCGCTACGTCGTGCGCGTCGTCCACAAGGCTGACGAGCTCGCGCGACTGACCGGTCTCGTCGACTCGATGCGCCGCCCCGTGCGCGGGCTTCCCCCCGTGCTCGTCGCGTCGGGAAGCGCCGAAGCCGCCGCTATCTGGCGCGGAGCCTTCTTAGCACGTGGCTCCCTCATGGAACCCGGTCGCTCCTCCTCTCTCGAGATCACCTGCCCCGGCCCCGAGGTCGCCCTGGCCATGGTCGGCTGCGCACGCAAGCTTGGAGCGGCGGCCCGCTCCAAGGAAGTGCGAGGCGCCGACCGCGTGTCCGTGCGTGACTCCGACGCCATCGGCACCCTCATCGCCGCCATGGGCGCGCCCCAGACCTTCGAGGCGTGGCAGGAGCGCCGCGAACGCCGCGAGGCCCGCGGCAGCGCAAACCGGCTGGCCAACTTCGACGATGCCAACCTGCGGCGCTCCGCGCGCGCCGCCGTCGCCGCGGGTGCCCGCGTCGAACGCGCCTTCGAGATCCTTGGTGACGACGTGCCCGCACACCTGCTTGAGGCCGGCACGCTCCGTCTGCAATACAAGCAGGCATCTCTGGAAGAGCTCGGCAAACACACGAATCCGCCGCTCACGAAGGACGCCGTCGCCGGACGCATCCGCCGACTCCTGGCCCTGGCGGACAAGGTCGCGCACGAACGCGGCATACCGGACACCGAATCCGCCCTCACTCTCGACATGCTCGAAGAGGACTGACTTCCTCCCCCTGTTACGTTCGTCCCGGTCCAAACGAGAATTACCCCACGTGCAAATTTCGAAATTGGATTGTGACAGAGTCCGCTTTCGGGTGTAGATTAGGAACTGCTGGAACCGCAGAAATCTGCGGGCCGGGCTGGCAACCCGCACGCCCGGTTGCATCGAAAACCGTGCCCTGTGAGGGGCACGAGCAGGAGGAACCATAGTGACCACCCGCGTTGGCATCAACGGCTTCGGCCGCATCGGCCGTAACTTCTTCCGCGCCGCTCTCGAGCAGGGCGCGGACATCGAGATCGTCGCCGTTAACGACCTCACCGACAACAAGACCCTCGCTCACCTGCTGAAGTACGACTCGATCACGGGTCGCTTCCAGGGTGAGGTGTCCTACGATGACGAGGGCATCATCGTCAACGGCAAGCACATCAAGGTGCTCGCACAGCGTAACCCCGCCGACCTGCCCTGGGGCGAGCTCGGCGTTGAGGTTGTCGTTGAGTCCACGGGCTTCTTCACCGATGGCGAGAAGGCCAAGGCTCACCTGGACGCCGGTGCCAAGAAGGTCGTCATCTCCGCTCCCGCGAAGAACGTCGACGGCACCTTCGTCATGGGCGTGAACGAGGACAAGTACGACGGCGCCACGATGAACATCGTGTCGAACGCTTCCTGCACGACCAACTGCCTCGCCCCCCTGGCCAAGGTTCTCGAGGAGAACTTCGGCATCGAGCGCGGCATCATGACCACCATCCACTCCTACACGGGCGATCAGCGCGTCCTCGACGCCCCCCACAAGGATCTGCGTCGCGCCCGCGCCGCGGCCCTGAACATGATCCCCACCAAGACCGGTGCTGCCCAGGCTGTCGCCCTGGTCCTGCCCGAGCTCGAGGGCAAGTTCGACGGCCTCGCCGTCCGCGTCCCCACCCCGACCGGCTCCCTGACCGACCTCACCTTCATCGCGAAGAAGGAGGTCTCCGTCGAGGCCGTCAAGGCTGCCGTGAAGGCCGCCGCTGAGGGTGAGCTCAAGGGTGTTCTCGAGTACACCGAGGATCCGATCGTCTCCACCGACATCGTGGGCGACCCGCACACCTCGATCTTCGACGCCACCGAGACCAAGGTCATCGGCAACCTCGTCAAGGTCCTGTCCTGGTACGACAACGAGTGGGGCTACTCGAACGCTCTCGTTCGCCTCACCGCCCTCGTCGGCTCCAAGCTCGCCTGAGCACACCGCTGAAACACCAGCCATGAGCTGATCAGCGAGATGCCCGTGCACGCTCGTGCACGGGCATCTCGTACATCATCACCTCCTTCAGACCGAAAGGACTCCTCGTGAGGACCATCTCCACCCTGGGCGACCTGCGCGGCAAGCGCGTCCTCGTCCGCTCCGACTTCAACGTTCCACTCAAGGACGGCGTCATCACCGACGACGGCCGTATCCGCGCGGCGCTGCCGACCCTCAAGACCCTCACCGACGCCGGTGCCAAGGTCGTTATCATGGCCCACCTCGGCCGCCCCAAGGGCAAGGTCGATCCCGCCTTCTCGCTGGCCCCCGTCGCCGCGCGCCTCGCAGAGCTCTCCGGCGTGAAGGTCACCCTGGCCTCCGACGTCGTCGGCCCCTCCGCCGCCCAGACCGTTGCCGACCTGGGCGAGGGCGAGATCGCCCTGCTCGAGAACGTCCGCTTCGACCCCCGCGAGACCTCTAAGGTCGACGAGGAGCGCGAAGAGCTCGCCCGCGAGTACGCCAAGCTCGGCGACGCCTTCGTCTCCGACGGCTTCGGCGTGGTCCACCGCAAGCAGGCCTCCGTCTATGACATCGCCAAGCTGCTGCCCTCGGCCGCCGGCCTGCTCGTGCTCAAGGAGATCGAGTCCCTGTCCAAGGTCACCGGCGACCCCGAGCGCCCCTACGGCGTCGTCCTCGGCGGCTCCAAGGTCTCCGACAAGCTCGGCGTCATCGCCAACCTGCTGAAGAAGGCCGACATGCTGTTCATCGGCGGCGGCATGGTCTTCACTTTCCTGGCCGCTCAGGGCTACTCGGTGGGCAAGTCCCTGCTCGAGGTCGATCAGATCGACACCGTCAAGGGCTACATCGCCGAGGCTGCCGAGCGCGGCGTCGACCTGGTCCTGCCCGTTGACGTCATCGTCGCCCCCGAGTTCGCGGCCGACGCACCCGCGACCGTCGTCGCGGTCGACGCCATCCCCGAGGACCAGATGGGCCTCGACATTGGCCCTGAGTCGCAGAAGCTCTTCGCCGACAAGCTGGCCACCGCCAAGACGGTCGCCTGGAACGGCCCCATGGGCGTCTTCGAGTTCGACGCGTTCGCCGGCGGCACTCGCGCCGTCGCCGAAGCCCTGTCCACGGGCTCCATGTTCTCCGTCATCGGCGGTGGCGACTCCGCCGCGGCCGTGCGCCTGCTCGGCTTCGACGAGAACACCTTCTCCC
>ENA-OWLE01000291-OWLE01000291.1-metagenome-genome-assembly--contig:-NODE-291-length-10847-cov-4.353410_pt1 | contig 10847 bp, 7 predicted proteins | sample MGYA00245345_ERZ651094 | MGnify/ENA primary metagenome ERZ651094 (study PRJEB26857, sample SAMEA4031770) | metagenome | biome: human; feature: oral; material: saliva | place: Philippines | collected 2014 | study... | reverse complement strand
GCGATGCACTACTCGGTGCTGCTAATATGCGCGATATTGGTTATCATTTCCCCGACACCTCTGCTGATACGCTCGATATGGACTCAAAGGTCATTCTTCGCAAGACCATTGACCTCTTAGCAACAAAGGGTTATCGAGTAGGAAACATCGATGCTACGGTATGTGCCGAGCGTCCAAAGATAAACCCACATATCCCTGCTATGTGCAAATGTCTGTCTGATATCATCGGTTGTGACATCGATGCCGTATCTATCAAGGCTACCACTTCCGAGCGCATGGGCTTCGTTGGTCGTGAAGACGGTATGGCTGCATACGCAGTTTGTATGATTGTGAAGGCATGATAATTGACACATAGTGTTTTAGTCTTATCCTCATCATATGGGAAAAGACATAAACACCTAATCATGCTATCATCTCTTATTGATAATAAAGACTAAAGGCTGAAATCCTTCATTGGGTTTCAGCCTTTTTTTTAAACCCCCAAATCAATCAAGATAGAGCTTTTTACTTCTAATTATAACGGCATTTTTTTAATTATAACACCCTTTTCTATTATGATGCGGGTGCCCAGCACATATGGTGCGGATGGTAAACACCAATGGTGCGAACGCCTCGTACCAGACGAAACATTACTAAGATGGAGGCGAACCATACTTAGATTGAAAAGAAATTAGGTTATTGAGATAGAGATTCTATCTCAATAACCTAATTTCTTTATGCCAAAGTATTCTCAGCTTAGCTCATAGAAGATTCATGTCTGATTCTTATAACAAACGCTCAATCTCCTGCTCAAGATTCTTAATCTGTGATGGGTTCTTCACAATATTGTTACCACGATCAATGAGATAAATGATAGGGAAGGCTTGTGCAGGAGCTGTATAAGCTTGACTGATACCAGTATCATCATAGACATTAATCCATGGCAGATTAGCCACCTGCTCTTTCCAAAAATGAGCATTATCATCTAATGAAACCATATAGATTTCTAACCCACGGTCATGGTACTTATTGTAAAGTTCGCGCAGTTGCATAATGTATTCTGTAGAACCTTTTGCTGCAAAGACATGGAAGTCGAGCAGAACAACCTTACCTTTCAAATCAGTAAGATGGCGTTCTACACCACGGTTGTCACGTAATGGAAGGTCGACAACACCTAATTCCTTAGCTTCTATCTCCACTGGCTTATTCTGTGCCTTCACAATGCGTTCATCCTTCATCCCCTTAATCGTGATATTATGGAGATTTTGCGTACGCTCTGAACCAGGGTAATAAGTATCCCAACTGGTTGCAACAGCACCGAACACCTTATTGTCAGCTACGTCTCTTGATGGGTCAAATATCAAATGTGCTTGATTACCTATTACAATATACTGGAACAAAGCAAAATAGCTATAGGCACGCATTGGCTCCTTGAAAATATAGTTGCGTGATACATCCTGCTTATAGTCGCTCATCAATACTGTGATAATTGAATCAGCAAGGTCAGGACGTTCTGCAAGAATAGACTGGCAACGTGCTTGTAAGTCAATTTGCTTCAGTGCCAATTCCTTGATTTTCTCATTCTCATAGGAACCCTTCACACTATAATCGGTAGCCATCTGCGGATAAGTAGCCTTAACATCGACTGTCTCTGTAGAATCAATACCAATATTGATAATCTGTCCAGCAATGCGAAGTCGATAGAACTCTGGATTATCCACCTTATCACCTGAGAACGAAAAATCGCCCTTTTCATCGAGTTTAACAGAGTCAACAGTAGAAAATCCATTGAGTCCGTTATGCTCAAAATAGAGCAAAGAGTCCTTGGCATTTGCAATAGAACCTGTCACATGGAACTTTTCTCCCGCACAACTTGCCAGTGCAGCGAGTCCAACAATCGCAAAGCCTGCCGCCAAAATGTTTCCGATTTTATGCTTCATTGTTTAATAGATATTACGTTTTTATCTTATCTTCCTTGCAAAGGTAACGTAAAATGATAAAACTGCAAAGCAAATATCGTCAAATATTATCAAATTCACTATACTTAAACAAAACTCCCTCCAGCCACTAAAAAGAGATAACATTGATTACTTATAGCCGTATCTTAAACCCAAATCTACTTTTTAAAGAAACACTGAGATATATGTGCATAGAGGGCTTAACAGACTATTATTTCATCTCTTTTTGATAAAAATTTATCGATTTCATCGAGATTAATCAAATAAGAGTAACACTTATGAACCAAGTACCTTTATAAATAATTGGATGCAAAAAGGGCTTGTATCAACTGATAACATTGATACAAGCCCCTTATATTTTTGTATTCATCTACCCTCTTTCACGATATTATCAACATTTGGAAATTACAATGTAACAGCCTATTTGATGTATAACATCAGGGTTTCAGAATACTTTTCTAACGTAGCAAGATAATCCATAGCTCCATGTTATAGATACCTTGCTCGTAGTTTTGTTATCTACTAATTTATTTTACCAGAACCTTCTTACCATTAATAATGTAGATTCCTGGATTTAATTTCCCTTTATCGTTCGCATCTCTTACTTTCATTCCATTGATAGAATAGACAGTACCATCATTTTGATTCGCGGAGTCTATCTTGTCTATAGCAATACCTGTAACAGTGTTATTTGACGTATGACTCGTACCTATAATGTTAACACTACGCAAGTAGTAGCCCTGTCCAGTTACCACCAAGCCATTCTGTTTTAACTCTTCGATAACCTTAGGTTCGAGGTCAAGACTATAGGTCTTTTCATCTTTTCCACTATCCAAGTTGATAATACTACCATATTGTGCGCTAAACGAGAACTTAGGTCTTTTTGAATCAGTAGGATTCTTTTTGTTCTGGCGTAAGAAAATCTTTCCACCTGGATTAACATCTCTCACCACGAACTCAAGTTTTTGTCCTTCTCCTAAATTCGCAAACAACTCTGCTGGGATAATTGTTTCACCCCACTGGATTTCTTTGAAGCCACTCCATATAGCATCCCTCTTGTCTGAATGACAAACGGTGTATAAACGGACGTTCTCACCTTGCAGTACACAGCCTTCACTCTTTAGTAACTTACTAAGTGCTTCTGTCACAACGAAAGTTACCTGTGCGTCATTCTTAGCAAACTCTGGCTTAAGCGTTGTGATAGCTTTTCCGCTTTTATTAAAGATATCAAGACTTGCTTTTTGATTAGGGTCACAGACCTCAAGGTCCATTACCAACTGATCACCAGGCTTTATGTTAGTAAACTTCTCTTTTGCAAGGTCAAGACTTATCTTCTGATTCTGTCTATATTCTGGTAAGTTTCCAATCCATAGTAATTCATTTGCTCGTTTAAAAACGCGCAACCAGTCAATTTCTGTAACGAACTCCTTAGGGACCTTATTAATATCACCTCCATACTTCGGGTTTAATTCTGGGTAGAGAGTACCACCAAATCCTTTATATGGATACATACTTGGTAGTATTTCTGTATTCGCCTTCCATGCCTTACCACCTACTTGTCCTGTGATGGCAACATCCCAAACACGGTCCTCTCCATACTTTGAAAGGTTTTGTGCTAAGAGTGCATTATAACGATATGGATACTTCGAGTTGTTTGATTTATATCGATTATCCTTTGTACGGAAAACAGATCTAACTCTTCCATCTAAGAGGAAAGTTACGGCTAAGTGCATTGGATCACCTGGCTCTGGGTCAATCTGTGCGCCATAAACATGGAAGTCCTTTCCTGGGTCGAAGTCTATTTCCCTTACACGATCTCCATAGTCATTATGGTTATAAGTATTATTGGGGTATCCGTTTTTCCAACCGGCATTGTAGTCCATTCCATGGGTAGTTTGATGCAGATAAAAGCCTTTCTCTTTCATTGCATCTTTTCTGTCCTCATTAACAAAGAACTCTTGTAAATCTATCTCAAATGTACTTGCTCCATTACAGTGACGGAGCCATAGTGCCATCCAAGTTCCGAACTCATATGGAATCTTAGCCTTCACCTCTATACGTGAGTAAAGAGGGTAGTAAGTTCCATGTTCTAACCCTTTAGCTTTCACCAAGTCTGCTCCGTTAGCATTACGACTGGAGAGTGCACCAGACCACCAACCGTATTTACCAAAGTCATGTTTAGGTTTAAAAGGTGGTTGCACCTTTACGCTATAATCGGTCCCAGCTGGGTCTTTTTTAGCGTCAGGACGACGTCCTGTTAAGAGTGGTTCACGTGAGGCAGTAATATATGCCACACCATTCTTTACCTTAACCATATCGGCACGATAATACTGAACACCTCCCTGTCCTTCTGTATTACCGTAATCATCAAACTTGTAATTATACTTTGGATCACCATAGACGCCCCATTTAGATTCGTCAATCTTGTTTCCATTAAACTCATCACCACCATAGTAATTCCAACCAGCCATGGACGGTACGGCGTTCTGTGTTACTTGTGCAGATAGGTTAGAGAAGCCTAAACACAATCCACAAAGTATTAGTCCTGTTGTTTTCATGTTGATTTTGTTTAAAAGTAGCCTTATGCCACTCATTGTTAATTAATAAGATAAAGGTAGCTTGATATTAAACAGGGATACTAAAACATCTTGTAAAGCTATCCTGTTATAATTCTTGAATCTAATCATTAGCTAACCTTCGGCTGCAAAATTACACTATTCCCCGCATATTTACATGCTTTGTGGCTCAGGTAGAGTGCAAAATAACTGTAAGGTATTGTAAACGTATTCATTTTTTGTTGAAGAATATGAAATGAACACGCCTATTGTTTATTTATGTTTCGTTTTTCTCTCAATGCGTCTCAACGAAATAATCCTTTGAAAAATAGTCACGTATTAAAGACAAATCTCTAAGTTTGCTTCATGAATTGCAAACATAGAGATTCGGGTTAAAAGTCGTCTATATTCTTAATCTCTATATAATCGTGGAGTCTACCACGCATCATACCTTTTTCTTGTTGGTCATTTAGCAGGGCAATAAGACTATCCCAAAAGCCCTTCACGTTGACTAAGGTTACCTTCTTATGATGATAACCAATAGAAGCAGAGGCTGCAACAGTGAAAATTTCATCAATTGTTCCGATACCACCTGGTAAAGCATAGAACTCATCAGAGCGTTCCATGATGATTGCCTTGCGATCAGTAAGGTCCTCACAAGGAATCTCTACATCTACATAGTCGCTAACTCTACGTCCTTCCTCTAAGATGCGAGGGATAACTCCTATAGTACGTCCACCAGCTTCGTGTACAGCTTTACCAATACACTCCATCAATCCACTGTTGGCTCCACCATAAACGAGCGTGTGCCCGTTCTCTCCAATCCATCGTCCCAACTCTTCCGCAGCACGGAAGTAGTCGGGAGCAATGTTATTATTTGCAGAACAAAATACTGCTATATTCATTTTATTCTTCTAAAAGTTTTGCAGCCATTTCGCGTCCTAAGCGGTTGCACTCTTCCTTAATCTCTGGTGTGAGTGCTTGCTTCATCTCTACTGGCTCACCCACTTTTTCGAAGTGGAGATGATTCTCATTCCATTCGCCAATGGCAGCAACAGCCTTTGAAGCCCAAGAGTAAGAACCAAACCAACCAATAAGATGGTTCTTGATATCGCGATTAGCAACCTCCTGCAAGAGTACATCCATCTCGTGATAGAGTCCTGCATTATAAGTAGGAGCACCAACAATCAAGCCACGGAAGCGGAAGATGTCTTGGAGAATATAGCTGTGGTGTGTCTTAGAAACATTGTACAAACGAATATTCTTCACACCAGCAAGCGATGCTGAACGTGCAATCTGTTCTGCCATACGCTCTGTATTGCCATACATTGTACCATAGCAAATCACCAAACCAGGCTCTGTTTCGTACTTAGACATACGGTCATACAGTTCGATAACTTTGTCAACATACTTATGCCATACGGGTCCGTGAGTAGAGCAGATATAATCAATATGAATACCCGCAAGCTTCTTCAATGCGTTCTGAACAGGTGTTCCGTACTTTCCAACGATGTTAGAATAGTAGCGAACCATCTCTAACCAACACCAATCAGTATCAATCTCTTGATCGATGAGACCGCCATTTAATGCACCAAAACAGCCAAATGCATCACCTGTAAAGAGGTGGCTGACCTCACCTTTGCAGAGTGTCATCATTGTCTCAGGCCAGTGAACCATTGGAGTCATAAAGAACTGTAAGGTATGATTACCTAAGCTCAACTCCTCACCATTCTTAACCTCTAACGTATTATCCTTGACACCATAGAATCCTGACATCATATCAAAGGTTTTCTTATTACCGATAACTTGGATGTTAGGATAATATTTACGCAGCAAACCTATTGAACCAGAGTGGTCAGGCTCCATGTGGTTGATGACTAAGTAATCAATCTGTCGGTCGCCCAACACCTCACGAAGTCTTTCAATAAACTGTGTAAAGAAGTCTACTTCTACTGTATCAATAAGGCAAACCTTCTCATCATCAATGAGATAAGAATTGTAGGTAACACCATAAGGCAGTGGCCATAATCCTTCAAAAAGGTTCTTATTACGATCGTTAACTCCTACGTAATAAACTTTATTGGCAATTTCTATCATTTTATTTTTGAATTTATGTAGTTTCTTTTGTTAGCTGATTGGGCTTATTAGGACAATTGGGTTTATGGGCTAATAAGGCTAATTATAAAGTCCCCTCCTTCATCTTCTCACCAAACTCCTTACTTACATAGTTGAAGATGTCCTTGCAGCAGTCTGCAGAGAACGCCAAGGCATAGTTGATAAGTTTGTCCCATTGCTCTTCTGTCAGCCCTCTTTCGAGATCAGCACGAGTGATACCATGCTTCAACATACCGAAGATGAAGCCTGCATTAAAGTTGTCACCAGCTCCGATTGTACTAACAACGTTCGTGTCGAGAACAGGATATGACTTTTTCAGTTCCTTACCACTGCGCACTTCAACAGGCTGACTTCCCTGTGTATAGATAAACTGCTTGCAATAAAAAGAAATCTCCGCATTATAGACCTTATCAGCATCTTCTTTTTTATAAATCGTTGCGAAGTCCTCCAAACTACCACGTACGATATCCGCATAATCAAGATTTTCTATCAAATTAGGGGTAATCTTAATAACATCATCCTTATGTGCAGGACGGAAGTTAACATCGTAGTAGATGATTGCACCACGTGAACGTGCATAATCAAGTAGTCCTACCACCTGTGGACGAATCACCGGATTCACCGCATAGAAGGAACTAAAAAGCACGATATCATCGGGTTGTATATCAGGGAATGTGAAATCTAATTGAACGTGTGGTTGGTCTTTGTAGAAGATATACTCAGCATCATTCTTTTCATTAAGGAAAGCGAGTGATACAGGTGACTTAGAATCAGGGAAGGTTGAAATGTTATCAGCATTCACACCATTGTCCTTCAAGAAGTCAATAATATATTTTCCAACATGGTCATTACCCGCCTCAGAGATAAACGATGTGTTGACTCCGCAGCGTCCTAACGACGTAATGGCGTTAAAGGTAGAACCACCCGGAACTGCCTCAACTGGTTTATTATCCTTAAAGATGATGTCTAAGACGGTTTCACCGATACCTATAACTTTCCGCATTTTATTGTGAATTATGTTGTTTCTCGCTTTAGTTGTGCAAATATACTGAAATTTAGGCGGAACACAAAATGAATCGAGTTCTTTTTTCTTTGTCTATTAAAGTCTATTAGTTTTCATTCTTTTTTCTTAATTTTGCACCCTATGACAAGATATCAGACTGCAGTCTTAGAGAATGGACTGCGCATCATAGCCCTTTCAACGACCTCACCAGTGGTCTATTGTGGGTATCAACTCAACGTCGGGACAGCTAACGAACTACCTGACGAGGAGGGTATTGCTCATTTCTGCGAGCATGTTACCTTCAAAGGTACTACTCGCCGAACAGCAATTGATGTTATTCAATGTCTTGAGCAAGTAGGAGGCGATCTCAATGCTTTCACCACCAAGACCGATACGGTTTATTATTCAGCTATTCTGAAGGACCATCTTCCCCGAGCGATAGACCTACTGACAGATATTGTTTTTCACAGTATCTATCCACAAAAAGAGATTAACAAAGAGGTAGAAGTTATTTGCGATGAAATCGATTCTTATAACGATAGTCCAGCAGAGTTGATATATGATGAGTTTGAAAATATCATCTTCCGTGGACATCCTTTAGGACATAGTATCCTTGGTACGGCAGAGCGTGTCAGGAAGTTTACTACCGAGGATGCACTTCGTTTCACTCTGAAGTACTACCAACCGATGAATTCGGTGTTTTTTGCCTATGGTGATGTAGATTTTGATAATCTACTTAGCCTTTTAGAGAAGGAAAATCACTCGAAAGTAAGAATAAAGGGTGAAACTGAAAAGCCAATAGAAACGCCGATTCCTGCATTGAGTGAATATCAGCCACAGACAGTTAAGATAGATAAGCATACGCACCAAGCCCACGTGATGATTGGTAATCGTGCCTATAGCATACATGATAAAAGACGTATGGCACTTTATCTACTTAATAACATCTTAGGTGGACCTGGTATGAGTGCCCGGTTGAATCTTGCACTTCGTGAACGTCGTGGACTCGTTTATACGGTAGAAAGCTCTATGGTGAGCTATTCTTTAACAGGTATTTGGAGCATTTACTTTGGCTGCGACGCAGATGATGTGGACGAATGTATGCGCCTTGTACGTGCAGAACTTGACCATTTCATCGACATTCCATTGACAGATGACGAGTTGTCTATAGCTAAACAGCAGATTAAAGGACAGATTGGCATAGCTTGTGACAACCGAGAGAACCTTGCTTTAGACTTCGGTAAAGGTTTTCTCCACTATGGTTGGAAGAAAGATATATCAGCACTTTATCGCAATATTGACGCAATCACTGCTGAAGAGGTGCAAGCTGTTGCACGCGAACTCTTCCCAGAAGAACGACTTACAAAACTGATTTATATATAAACAGTATAACTTTTCCTATTACAAAGAATACCTCTGGCACGATTTTCTCTGTAAGAAAGAAAAGGAAGTAGACATATAAAAGAAAACAAACATAAATAAAAGCAGGATAATGAAAGCAAACATTGAACGCACTGACAAAAAGAGAATCGTTATTGTTGGTGGTGGATTAGGAGGTTTGGAATTGGCCTTCAAATTAGTAGACGATGACTATCAAGTAGTATTAATAGATAAGAATAACTATCACCAGTTCCCTCCATTGATTTATCAGGTGGCTTCGGGTGGTCTTGAACCAAGTAGTATCTCTTTTCCTTTCCGTCGACTCTTCCAAGGTAAAAAGGACTTTTTCTTCCGTATGGCAAAGGTAGAGTCGGTGAATACGGATAAAAAGATAATCAATACGACTGTAGGTGAGATAGATTACGACTATCTTGTATTGGCATTTGGAGCAAAGACAAACTTCTTTGGTAATAAGGATATCGAAGCAACGACCCTCCCGATGAAATCGGTAAGTGAGGCTATGAGACTTCGTAACACTATTCTCCGTAATCTTGAACTTGCTCTAACAGAAGAAGACCCAGCACGCAAACAAGCTTTAATGAATATTGTCGTTGTTGGTGGTGGTGCTTCAGGTGTAGAGATTGCAGGAGCTGTAGCTGAGATGAAGAAGAACATCATTGCTCGTGATTATCCCGACCTTGACTCTTCTCAGATGCATATCTACCTTGTTAATGCAGGCGATCGCCTTCTTGCTACTATGGACCCTGTATCATCAAAACGGGCAGAACGTGATTTAAAGGAGTTGCATGTTCATATCCGTCAGCCTCAGTTTGCTACTGAATACAAAGATGGTATTCTGAAAACCAGTGCTGGCTTAGAGATTCCTACACAGACTGTTATCTGGGTGAGTGGTATTTGTGCGAATACTATCGAGGGTTTTCCTACAGAGAGTATTGGGCATGCTGGTAGGTTCTTAACCGACCGTTTTTGTCGTGTAAAAGGTGTAAAAGACGTCTATGCTATTGGTGATGTGAGTCTTGTCGAGGGTGATGAGGAATATCCACTCGGTCATCCACAGTTAGCGCAGGTTGCTATGCAGCAGGCAAAAACTGTAGCAAAAAACTTTAAAGCAATGGCGAAAGGGAAAGAACTAAAGCCGTTCAAATACAAGAATCTCGGTGTAATGGCAACTATTGGTCGTAACCATGCCGTAGCCGAGATCTCTGGAAAGAAGTTTGGAGGTTTCCCAGCTTGGGCGTTGTGGCTCGTTGTTCACCTTCGCTCTATCCTTGGTGTAAAGAATAAGGCGTTTATTCTGCTCAACTGGGTATGGAACTATATTAATTACAAGCAAAGCCTCCGTTTGATTTTGAAAGCAAAATAAATATTCAGTTCCCTACTCTTGAGAACTAAATGTATTCCCTTCCCCTATTGGTTCGTAGCAATTAGACCAATAGGGGAAGTTCTTTTTATTCATAAAAAATAGACTATTATTATATTGTTTATAAGTTATTATTATCACTATTCTTTATTAAACCCTCTTCAGTTCACCCTCTTTCTTATCCTAATTTATCACTATTCCTCGACTTCTTGTCGTGAAGATAATCTGAAACTACTTCTTTAAAAGGGAAAAACCGGATTCAAAATGACAATTAGATGATGTTAAAGCACAATAGAAGGGCTCAATAGAAAGAATTGTAAGTATTGAACACAAACATAGCAAAGACTATCAGCCGTCTACCCTTTTATCGTCTTCTGACATAGAATACCTTTTCTTTTTAATGCTTCAAAAACATAAAAAAGACCATGAAAATTCATTACATAATTTCGAATAAAACATCTGAAAACAAAGACAAA
>ENA-OWLE01000289-OWLE01000289.1-metagenome-genome-assembly--contig:-NODE-289-length-10866-cov-5.261030_pt1 | contig 10866 bp, 7 predicted proteins | sample MGYA00245345_ERZ651094 | MGnify/ENA primary metagenome ERZ651094 (study PRJEB26857, sample SAMEA4031770) | metagenome | biome: human; feature: oral; material: saliva | place: Philippines | collected 2014 | study... | reverse complement strand
GCCAGGAGGGCATGCGCATCCCGTCGGAGCTGATTCCGCGGTGCCCGAGGTGCGGTGAGGAGATGACGACGAATCTGCGCGTCGATGCCCGCTTCGTTCAGGACGCGGGATGGGCGGCGGCTGCCGGGCGCTACGAGGATTTCCTAGAGCGAACCAGCGCTGGCCGTGTCCTCTACCTTGAGCTGGGCGTCGGCATGAACACGCCGAGCATCATCAAGTTCCCGTTCTGGCGGCGGGTCTACGACAATCCGGAGGCAACCTACGCGTGCGTTGCGTTGGATGCAGCGGCCCCAGCGGAGATTGCGGACCGGTCTCTCCTGATCCGAGGTGACATCGCCGAAGCCCTGGCGAGCGCGCGCGGATAACGAGCCGAGGCCTCGGCCCCTTACATCTGGGCGCGCGACTTCTTGCGCATCTTCAGGATCGTCGAGGCGATGATGGAGAGCAGGAAGATGTTGAAGAGGATCGCGCCGACGCTCGGAGAGACGAGCGTGGCGACGAGGCGCCCGGCGGGGGCGGTGGCCGCGGCGGAAGCGCCGACGATGAGGCCGACGCGCAGGTCGACCATGCGGTGACGCAGGTTGGTGACAGTACCGGCGATGCCGGTGGGGATCATGACGAGGAGGGACGTGCCGCGCGCGATCAGGTCTCCCGCGCCGACAGCGAGTTCCATGCCGGGCACGATGACGGATCCACCGCCCACGCCGACTAGGCCGGAGAGAATGCCGGCGCACACGCCGACCAGGATCAGCAGCGCGCACGAGGCCGGGGCCAGCGAGACGACCCCCTCGCGCGTGGGGACCTGCAGGTATTGGGAGACGATGACGAAGAGCGTGAAGCCGATGAGGATCCAGGGCAGGGCGCGGGCGGGGAGGCGGCGCAGGAGCCACACGCCGATCTGGGAGCCGACGAGCGCGCCGACGACGAGGAGCGCGCCGCCCGCCCAGGAGACCTCGCCGTGCAGCGCGTAGGTGCCCGATCCGACGGCGGCGGTGACGATGATGGCGGCAAGGGAGGTGGCTGAGGCGCGGCGCTGGTCCATGCGCAGGACGGCCATGAGGGCGGGCACGATGACGAGGCCGCCACCCACCCCGAAGAGTCCGGAGAGGAATCCGGCGCCGACGCCCGTCGCGATGACGAGGAGGACGCGGCGCAGGGTGAGAGACTGAGAGCCGGTGTGGGACATGTCTCTACTGTAGTGCTGAGGCGTTGCGTCTTCTGCCCCGCGGCTTTACCGCGCGCGAAACCCGTGCGCACGCCCCGTTCGCGGCGGTTTGGGTGGGCGTAGACTTCTTGCATCGACGAAAGGAAAAGCGATGTCCAACGTTTTGATTGTGTCGGGGCATCCCCGCACCGGCGATGATTCGGTGGCGAATAAGACGATTCTGGAGGAGCTCGGGGCCCTGCTCCCCGATGCCGAGATCGATCATCTCGATGAGCTCTACCCCGATTGCGTGTTCGACGTTGAGGCGGAGCAGAGCAAGCTTGCCGCGGCGGACGTCATCGTGTTGCAGTATCCGCTGTGGTGGTACGGCTGGCCGTCGCTGCTGCAAAAGTGGGTGGAGGACGTGTTCGTGCGTGGCTTCAGCCACGGGTCGACGGGGACGGCGCTGCGCGGCAAGAAGCTGGTGGTGTCGCTGACGACAGGGGCGGCGGAATCCTACTATGACGCCCAGCCGGGCGGCATCGAGCGTTTCTTGGCCGTGGTGAAGGCAACGAGCGCCCTGACGGGCCTGGAGTATGCGGGTGTTCTGCCTCTGTACGGCGTTTCCTACGCGAATCGCACGGATGAGGCGGCACGCGCCGACATGGTGGAGCGTTCGCGCGATCACGCGGCTCGCCTCGCGAAGTTCGTCTCCGCCCTCTGAGCTGCCCCCTGCCGTCAGGCGGGATGAGAACCCGTCCCCGGCCTCGTCCATCCATCGACGAGGCCGGGGACGGCTCTATGCACCGGTGTCCGTGGCGGGACCTCACCCGCTTCACGCTAGACAGTTTCTGTCGCGCCGCCATTTCCCAGCGACGCATCTCCCCTGATCAGGAGGCGACGACCAGCCGATCACCTCTGACAGCCGTTGATAATCGACCGTTTCCACACTTTCCCTTGTCCGCACTGCGGGACACTTTCGCCCACCTTCACTATATTGTCGGTTAATTTACTGACAAAGCGGCGTACCGTTGAATGGGCGCAGTTTCACGCGCATGACTCCCACCACCGGGCAGTCCCGTCAACGATTTCGAGGACACACACGTCATGGAGACACGACATCCCCTGACTATCCCCGCCGCCATCGTGCTGGGCACCGCGGTCGTCGCCACCGCTCTTCCTCTGCCGAGCAGTACACCGGCCACGGCCTCGGGCACGGCGCACGTCACCCGCGCCTACACGGACAAGTCCACCCACACGCCTGGCACTCAGGCGACCATCACGGCCGAGGCGAGCGGAGACGGCACCGTCCACTTCTCCGTCAGTCACCTCGGAGTCGAGGTCGCCTCGGGCGACGCAACCGTCGAGAACGGCAAGGCCACCTGGCCCTACACGACGCCGGGCGACAACAACCAGGGATACCTTGTGACCGCGACCGGCGCGGACGGCACGCACGCCGAAACCGCCCTGGACGTCTCCTCCAGTTGGACGCGCTTCCCGCGCATGGGCTACCTCTCCCATTTCAAGCCCACCGCACCGGCGGGCACGGATGGGAATACCACCTACGAGTCCTTCCTCTTCGTCCAGCCCCAGGACTACATCAACAAGCTCAGCCAGGACTACCACATCAACGCGCTGCAGTACTACGACTGGCAGTATCGCCACGAGCAGCCCGTCGCCACCGGCGACCTCGAGAACCAGTGGCCCCTGTGGTACGCCAACACCTACGCGTCGAAGAAGACAATCTCCGACTACGTCACCGACGCCAAGAACGCCAACATCGGCTCGCTCGCCTACTCCATGGCGTACGCGGCCAACGATGGCTACGACACGAACGCCATCAAGGACGAGTGGATCCTGCGCAACGACGACGGCTCCTACTGGCGCCGAGGCCTCGGCAACCAATGGTGGGTCAACACCCCAGAGGGGACGCCCAAGTCCGAGAACCACATGACCATGATGAACGTCAACGCCCAGGGTTGGCGCGACTACATCACGGACCAGTACGTGGCCCAAAAGGACACCTTCGGGTTTGACGGAACGCACATCGACACGCTCGGCCAGACCGTGAAGAAGGACGCGGCGGGCAACTCGGTGGACCTGACCGACGGCCTGACGGCCCTCGTCAACGACACGGCCGCGAAGACCGGCACGGCGACCGGCATCAACCTGCCCGACGGCGCTGGCACCGACAAGATCGGCCCGTCCTCGGCCTCGTACGTCTACACCGAACTGTGGGATCACAACGAAACAAACCAGCAGGTCGCCACCTACCTGCAGGGCGCGCGCAACGCGGCCGGCAACAAGCCGCAGATCGTGGCCGCCTACGCGAACAACTACGACCCGACTCAGTCCGGGCGCCCGGCGGTCCCCACGCAGGACGGCCCCCGCATTGAGGCCGAGTCCGATCAGGCGAGCGTGAGCGGCGGCGTCCACATCCTCTCCGGCGACGACTCCGCGTCGGGCGGCGCCTTCGCGGGCGACTTCTACCAGGGCGGCGACGCCGTCACCTTCACGGTGGACGCCGGCCAGGGCGGCACGTTCACGCTTGCGACGCGCTACGCCAGGCAGGACGATGATCCCGCCTACCACCAGATGATCCTCGACATGGGCACGCCCAATCAGAAGCTCATCAAGTACGTGCACTTCGACGCGACGGGCAGCTACTACACGTGGAAGGACATGACGGAGACCGTCGAGCTCACGCCCGGCGTCCACACGATCTCCTACTGGGTGCCCACCGATAAAAATTACTCGCCCGTCAACATCGACTGCATTACCTTCCGAGAGTTCAACACGGACTCCGTCAAGCTCGCGGACGCGGCGTTCGCGGCCAACGGAGCGCACCACCTGGAGCTCGGCGACTACGGGCGCATGCTCGACAACGAGTTCTTCGTCAACTCTGGGCGCTCCATGTCCACGGACCTGCAGGCGTGGATGAAGAACTACTACAACATCTCCACCGCCTACGAGAACCTGCTCTACGGCGACAACCTGACGCGCAAGGAACGCCAGGTCGACGTCACGACGAACGGCGTGGGCCTGCCGACCTCGACGGACGGGGCGGCGAACACGATCTGGGCGAACACCATGACGTCCGACGCGGGCACGGCCCTGCACCTGATCAACCTGCGCACCAACGACAACGAGGGCAACGACGAGTACTGGCGTAACGCCGCGAAGAAGACCCTGGCCTTCGACAACACGTCCGTCACCTACCACCTGGAGGAGGGCGAGGCCGTCCCCGCGTCCGTCTTCGCCGTCAGCCCGGACGACGACGGTGGCCGCCCGACGCCGCTCGACTTCACGACCGGCACGGATGAGCAGGGACGCACGACGATCACGTTCAACGTGGGTCGCCTCTCCTCGTGGGACATGGTGGTCTTCTCTCCCACCGCGAACGCGGCTGGGTCGGACGCCGAGGCCCCGGCGAGCGAGGCCGTCACCGGCCAGGTGCGTAACGACCTCGGCCAGTGCCTGACGTCGAAGGACCCGCAGGGCGAGGACGGCACCCCCGTGTTGAACGCCAACTGCGCCGGGGACTCCGACGCGCAGACCGTCACGTACGAGGATGGTCACCTGCGCATCGGTGATCGTTGCGTCGACGTGTTGGGCGGCTTCACTGAGGAGGGCACGGTCGCGCACATGTGGACGTGCTACCCGACGCTTGAGTCCCAGATGTGGGATCGCAACGATTCCGGCCAGCTCGTCAACCGCGCGTCCGGCCTGTGCCTGACGATCCCGGGTGATACGACGCAGGAGGGCACGCAGGCGGTCATCTCGCAGTGCTCGTCCTCTTCGCCGTCGCAGCGCTGGAGCCTCCCCTCGCCGGCAGGCAAGTAGCGGAGCACTCGCTGGGATAGGCACTACCCGGCAGGGCGGCTCCTCGCTGGGCGCGCGCGGGCTCACGCGCTGCCCAGGACTCGGCCCCGACCTCGTGAATGGACGAGGCCGGCGCCGAGTTGCATCTGGGCGATTCAGTTAGTCTTCGTGTTCGTCGGGTGATATCCGATGTACCCGATGTACACCTTCTGCGTCTTCTTTGTGTCCGCGTAGTAGTACATGCGCGGAGCCTTTTGGTTGCAGAACGCAGGGGCAAAATGTGTCCACATCTCAATATAACCGCGTGAATCGACCTCGGTAGGAACCGGTAGCATACGCTCAAGCCGCATCTTTCGATCCCTCTTCACAGTTCGCCGTTCGTTGCGCTTGTGATGGCCGGGACCACACCTAAAATATCCTTCCGGCGGGCACGCAAGGTAGAGGTCAAGATCTCCATTTGTAAAGTCGCCCGTCTCCCGAGCACGCATGTAGTCACGCAGGACCAAGATGTAGTTCCAGAACTCGGGAGCATAGTGGTTTTCCGCCAGGTCATCGATCGCGAGAATATCGTCCATCATCGAATCCGGTGCGCTCAGTTCGACGTAACGCGTGACCGTCTCATAGCCCTGCTGCGTCATGCGATCAAACAACTCCGACATGCTCTTCGGCGCGTCAGCCAGCCACGAATCGTCAGGTTCAGTCGCATGACCACTCGATTCTTCTTGCCTCAGCTTCCATTCGAGGGAACGGTTTCTCTTACTGAGCCTCTCCCTCTCTTGCTGGCTCGCAAGCAACTGTTCTGCAATCGCTTTCTTCTCTTCCTTAAGCTCCTCTATCTGACGGCTCTGGTAAGAAGCTTCCTCCAGCAGTTCCTCCGCGACCCGCAGCTCGTCCTTGAGTGCGTCTCGCTTGTGCGCGAGCTGTGCGTGCGCCTCATTCATGGCGTCGAGGCCGCTCTCCAGCGCGGCGACGCCGCTTTCCAGCTCGGTGTGCGAGCGCGGGTTGAACGTGGGCAGGAAGCGACTAATCAGGCGGCGCAGCGGCTCATACCACGCCAAGTGCTGGGACTGGCCGCGCTGCGGGGCGGGCTCGGACGTCACTGACCCGGCACCCACCTCGCGTTCGGGGGTCTGGAGGGCGAGCACTTCTTGCGCCTCGTGAGCAGGCTCGCGCGAGTCCTCGGCCGATTCCCTCGCGTCACTGGCGGCTACGGAGAAAGACTCGGCGACCCGCTGACGCACCTTTTCGTCGAGCAGTTCCACCGTCCGCGCGCTCTCACGCAGCGGGTGGAACGTCGGCACCGTCAGGCGTTTCTTGTCCAGGAGCGCTTGGGCCCGGCGAAGCTCCTTATCGAGGCCGTTTTCCCACAGGTACTCGCAGGGCGTTCGCGCGATGATGGCGGACAGTTCGGAACGAAATCGCTTGTTTTTCTCGTCGTAGCCGCGCAGCAGCGTGCCCGCGGTCAGCACCCTGTGGCGGAGCCTGTCGGTTGGTTCGTCTGAGCGAAACCCAGGAAGGTAGGTTCGCAGGCTTCCCTTGGGCATGGCGCACCCCTGCCCGATCCGGGCATGGAACTGGCGGTAGGCCTCGGGTGAGAGCAGAAAGTAGGACGCGCAGCCAAGGGAGTCCTTCGTCAGGGAACGCAGGATGTCTTTCCAACGGTATTCCGCCTCGAGGGCGTCTGAGTCGTTCCCGTCCGTGAGCGGGGCGGCCACGACGACGGATGCGCGCCGACGCTCATCATGGATCCAGCCGATTAGCTGCTCCACCTGTTCCTCGTCGGCGACGGATTGGGGGGAGTCCGACAACGGCATGCCGCGGTCGTGGCAGTGGCCCTCGGTGATGAGGTCGCGGACCAGGGCGGGTGGCTTCGCGTCCCATTCACCCTCGCGCGGAGGGGTCACCTCGATCCACAGCACCTGGTCGTAGTTGGATTCTTTGGTCGCGTGCAACGCGTAGACGCGCATGGTCCACTGGTCGCCGCCTTCTCTGCGCTCGACCATCTCCAGGAGTTGGCGCTCGTAGTGCTTATCTTCTGACGTCTCTGACAACTTGGTCGCGACGACGTCTGCTGTCTCATCCCATTTGGAGGTGAGTTCTCCGAATCGATAGATCCCCTCAGCGTCGCATTCCACACCCGCGCGCGAGCTACCGGGCGGGTACTTCTTGTGCGCCCATTCGTGAAAGAGACGGTCGGCGGTCTGCATCGCGCTTTCCGTGCCTTCCAGTTCCAGAATTGCCCGATAGCCGCGTGCCATGATGCCTACCCTTCAGTCAGCACTGATAGAAGAATTTTGTGCATCAGCTTACAGCTACCGAACAATTGTCACATTCGAACCAGGGTTGCGACTATGAGGCGCATATCACATACAAGTGCTCCCCGGCCTCGTATCAACACCGGGGAGCACCGTAACGGACGCGACAGGTCAGGACGCTTTGACCTCAACGGCCGCGCTCTGCACAAGGCCCGACAGGGCATCCATGAAACGCGCGATGAGCTTGCGGTTGCGCCCATTCTGCATGAGGTTCGGAATGCCCTTCGTAGTGCAGGTGACCTCGACGATGACGCCCTGCTCATTCGGGACGAAGCCGACGACGATGCGCTCACCGTAGGAGGTGAAGCTGAAGGGCGTCTCGAACGTGATGAAGCGGGCGTTGATGTCCGCGCCGATCAGGGTCGCCTTGTCGACGGCCTGCACCGCGCTCATCGCCGCGTTGAAGACCTGCTCGTACGGCAGGCTGAACTGGAACGCCTGCGTGGTGCTAGCAGTAAAACCCATGGTGTCTCCTTGTGATCATAGTTGACGTATCGCCCACTGCGCGAGGCTCACGCGCAGACCCGTCAACAAGGGAATGCTCTCACGCACAAATGAACACTCCCAGTATAGCGCCGTGCGCGCGCGACCCTTCCACCCGGTCCCAAGCACCAGCGTCAACAGCCTCAATGAAAACGAGCAGGCGCCGAGGCGGCCATAACCGTCTCGGCGCCCACCCGTGACAAATAGTGCCAGGTCGCTCAGCCGATGGGTTCGAAGGGACTCACCGCGACGGAGGCCATCTCCTGGCACACCCGCAGGGAGAGGCGCAGGCTCGTCGTACCCGAACCGTTCGTGTTGATGATGTCCACCTGGTCGGCGTCCGCAGCCGTGCACCCATCGACGCCGTCCACCGACTCGGCCGTCAGCGTGACGCCCACGCGCCCACCCTCAGGAATCGTGTACACGTTGCCCGGATCCTCGCCGTCGCGCGCCGCCTCGGAGACGGTCGCCCCGCCGGAGGCGAAGAGGACCTGCGGGAAGCCGCTGATCCAACACGAGGACCCCTCGTTCGTGAAGGTCACCTCGACATAGGTGGTCGAACCAATCTCCTGGCGCGAACCCACGGATGCCTGCAGGTTCGACAGGTCGCAGCGCGCCTCATTGTCACTCACGTCCACGTCAGGCGCCTGGTTCCCCCTATCGGTGGACGCGCTCTGGGCCGCCTCACCGCTCTGCCCGGCCCCACCGCTCTGGGAGGGCGCCGCGCTAGAGGAAGTCGAAGCACTCGGCGTCGCAGGCGAGGACGTCGCCCCCGACTCGGGCTGGCCGCCCTTCGGAGAACAGGCACCGACGCCCAGGGCGAGGGCGGACAGTGCGGTCACGGCAAGGAAGCGTCGCATATTGATCATGCGACCATCCTATGGAAGTGACGCGGGGGTCCTCCTCGCCACGCCGGTCGTTACGAACTGGTGACAAGCGGCGCCCGCCACGCGAGCGGTGGGCCACCCCGGCCTCGTCAATTCCCAATCCGCCCACGCGAGCAAAGAACGACGCCCTCCCGCGACCGCTCAGCTGCCGGACACCGGCTCAATCTCGACGGGCGCGACGTCCATCTCGTCGAGCGGAACCAGGCGATCCTTGCGCGCCAGATGATAGCCCCACCACACGATGCCAAAGAGCGGCAGGCCAATGTAGGAGGAGGCAACCTCCCAGACCTGGCCATGAATAATGGCCTCGTAGTTCTGCCCCGCCATCACCACCAGACACATAATGAACGCGATGATGGGCCCCGCCGGGAAGAACGGGGAACGGTAGGGCAGATCCTCCAATCGGTACCCTTGACGCCAGTACGCGCGACGGAATCGAAGATGACTGACCGCGATCCCCAGCCACATGATGATGCCCGAAATGCCAACAATATTGACCAGCCAAATGTAGGCGTCGTTAAAAACCAGCTGCGTGAGGAAGCCCAACGCTGCCATCACCGTCGTCACCGCCATCGCATAACCGGGCACTCCGCCCTTCGTGACACGCGCGAAGATCGCTGGCGCCTGCCCCTTGAGTGCCATCGAGTGCAACATGCGCGAGGCCGCATACAGGCCCGAATTACCCGCCGACAGGATCGACGTGAGGATGACGGCGTTCATGACGGCCGCCGCCGCGCCGATCCCCATACGCGCGAAAACCAGCGTGAACGGGGACTGCGCCACGTTGTTCGCGCTGTCGTCGGCGGCGCTGAGCAAGCTCGGATCCGTGTAGGGCAACAGCGTGCCGATCACCGCGATCGCGCCAATGTAGAAGAACATGATGCGCCAAAACACCGCGCGGATCGAGCGCGGCACGTCCCGGCGCGGATTCTCCGACTCGCCGGCGGCCACGCCCACCAGCTCGGTCCCCTGGAACGAGAAGCCCGCGATCATGAAGACAGCGATAACGCCGACGAAACCGTTGTGGAAGGGCGCATCCCCGGTCGTCCAATTCGACAGGCCCGGGGAATTCGTCCCCATGACGCCCGCGATCATGAAGACGCCGGAAACGACGAACACGACGACGATGACGACTTTGATGGCCGCCAGCCAGAACTCCGCCTCGCCATAGACGCGCGCCGACAGGGCGTTGAGCCCGACGACGATCACCAGGAACAGCACCGCCCATATCCACGAGGGCACGGACGGGAACCAGTACGCCATCACCAGGCCCGAGGCGACGAGGTCCGCGGCCACCGTCACCGCCCAGTTGAACCAGTAGTTCCACCCCATCGCGAACCCGAAGGACGGGGAGATGAACTTCGTCGCGAAGGTCTGGAAGGAGCCCGCGACCGGCTGGTGGGCGCTCATCTCGCCCAGGGACTGCATGAGAAGCAGCACCATGAGGCCGATCGCCGCGTACGCCAGGAGGGCGCCGCCGGGGCCGGCGTTGGCGACCGTGGCACCGGAGGCCAGGAACAGGCCTGTGCCGATCGCCCCGCCGATGGCGATCATCTGCATGTGGCGCGACGCCAGGCCACGCTTGAGCTGCGTGTTGGAGCGCTGGCGGACTTCGCTCGCAATGTCATCGGGAGTGGGGGTTTCCATGAATGGGTTCCTCATCTGTCGATCGTGAGTCCCATCTTAGTCCCTAATTCTTGTGTCGTGATTGAGACGTTCTTTCCTCGGTCTTTAACGAGGCCGGGGCCGGGTCGCGCTCGCCACTCCCGTGAGTTCACCGACATCTCATTGTATTGTCAACACTTTCGACGTAACGCACCACGGGGCGCCGCGGTCCGGTTTGTCGCCACCTCTCCCCTGCCTCGTCACCCGCACCCATCGCGTTCGGCACGAGGGAAAGGGCACCGTGCGCGGCGCCGAGACCTGGCGCACTCGGATCGCTACACTGAAGCCCTCCACGTGCCAACGAAAGAAGGGACCATGACGTACCAACTTGCGAGCATCGGCTGGATGCTGCTCGCCCTCGTCCTGTCGGCCTCCATCGGCCTCGAACGACAGATCCGAGGCAAGAGCGCGGGCATCCGCACCCAGGCCATCGTCGGCATGACGGCGTGCCTCATGATGCTGATCTCCAAGTACGGCTTCTCCGACATCCTGATGGACGGCATCACCCGCTACGACCCCTCGCGCGTCGCCTCCCAGATCGTCTCCGGCA
>ENA-OWLE01000287-OWLE01000287.1-metagenome-genome-assembly--contig:-NODE-287-length-10876-cov-4.857130_pt1 | contig 10876 bp, 9 predicted proteins | sample MGYA00245345_ERZ651094 | MGnify/ENA primary metagenome ERZ651094 (study PRJEB26857, sample SAMEA4031770) | metagenome | biome: human; feature: oral; material: saliva | place: Philippines | collected 2014 | study... | reverse complement strand
GTGACTTTCTTAATAACGGCATTTATTAATACAAAAGCAAAAGGCTTCTTGAAAATCATTCCATTCCTATTCGGGATTATCGGTGGATATATCGTAGCAATCTTCTTTGGACTCGTCGATTTCACAAAAGTCATTGAAGCGCAATGGATTGCTTTGCCAGAATTATACTTGCCATTTAATACAAACGGATTATTCCATCAATATAACTTATACTTCGGGCCTGAAACATGGGCGCTTCTGCCAGTAGCGGTTGTAACGATTGCGGAACATATCGGGGATCATACGGTATTAAGTGAAATCTGTGGACGTCAATTCTTGAAAGACCCAGGCTTACACCGCACGCTCATCGGGGACGGGGTGGCAACAGCCGTATCTGCCTTCCTTGGAGGACCTGCCAATACCACTTACGGTGAAAATACAGGGGTTGTAGGGTTAACACGTATCGCATCGGTATCGGTTATCCGTAACGCAGCACTGATTGCGATTGGATTTAGTTTCTTTGGTAAATTCACAGCGCTGATTCGTACAATTCCAAACGCAGTACTTGGTGGCATGGCGATTCTCTTATACGGGGTGATTGCTTCAAACGGGTTGAAGGTATTAATCGAAAAACAAGTGGACTTTAGACAAGTACGAAATCTCATTATCGCAAGTTCGATGTTAGTACTTGGACTTGGTTCAGCAGTGCTTGAAGTAGGACCTGTCACTTTATCAGGAACAGCGCTTTGTGCGATTGCGGGAATCGTCTTAAACTTAATCTTGCCTCGTGAAAAAGCAGAAGAAAAATAAATTTAAACGTTAGCGAACCGTAAAAGGCGTCAGTTTTCTGACGTCTTTTTTGTACTTGTGAATGACAGTTTCAAGCATAAAAAGGGATTTATATAAAAAAAGATATGAAAGAATTTTAATGAGAACTTCCGGAATAACTCTCTACGTTCTAAATCTTAATAGAAAAAGGGATTTTTAAGCGTGAATTACTTGCTAGCGCCCTTTGCAGTCTTATATTATATAAGTAATGTAGTTTATACTATTTATAAAATTATATAAATCTGAATGTTTTTGACCGTTTTAATGATGTGAAAAAAACAAGTTGCAGGAGGAATTTTATGCTTACTGAAAAGCGTAGAAGAATTATTTTGGACTTATTAGAAAAAGAAGACACGGTTCACCTGAAAGAGTTAATGGTGGCGTTGGGGGCTTCTGAATCGACGGTTCGTCGCGACCTATCTTTACTAGAAGAGGAAGGAACGCTAATTCGTGTCCATGGTGGAGCCAAACGTGTGTATTCGAAAGAATATGAACCAACGACAAAGGAAAAAGAACGCTCCAATCGTCGTGAAAAAGAATGTATAGGCCGCTATGCCGCATCTCTTGTCACAAAAGGGGAGACGATTTATATGGACGCTGGAACAACAACGCTTCGTATGATTCCTCACTTAGAAGGAAAAGACGTGACAGTCATTACAAATGGCGTACAACAAGCGCACTTATTAGCGGACTATGGTATTAAAACGGTTCTTCTTGGAGGACAAGTCAAAACTGAGACGAGCGCGGTGGTAGGACCTCTTGCGCAAAATCAATTACGTGAATATTTCTTCAAAAAAGCATTTCTTGGAATGAACGGGGTTGATTTAAATTATGGATATACGACTCCAGACGAAGAGGAAGCAACGATTAAAAAGATTGCAATCAATAAGAGTCATCAAGCATATGTGTTGGCGGATTCAAGTAAATTTGCTAAAGTAAGTCTTTGTAAAGTAGCTGATTTTCATCAAGTAACAATGGTAACAAACACGACGAAGGAGCAAGCCGACTTACGTTACCGTATGGCGGGAAGCATTCGTCTTGTTGAAATGGACGCATAATAAAGGAGAGATAGCATGATTTACACGATTACGTTTAACCCAGCGATTGACCTTGTTGTTAAAGTTCCAAATTGTGAACTGGGTACCTTAAACCGTTCTGTTGAAGAAAACTACGTGGCAGGTGGAAAAGGCATTAATATGTCTGTCATCTTGAAACGTCTAGGATTCGACAATACAGCAACAGGCTTTTTGGCAGGTTTCTCAGGAAACTTCATTAAAGAAGCGTTGCAAGCGGAAGGAATTCATACGAACTTCATCGAAATCGACGGTGTTACACGTATTAATTTGAAATTAAAGAGTACTGAAGAAACGGAAATCAACGCGAATGGCCCTGTGGTTTCTGCAGAAGATTTTGCTCGTTTAGTACAGTACTTTGAAGCAAACTTGCAATCAGGAGACGTGGTGTTCTTAGCTGGAAATGCTGGTAATGGGATGGACCACTCCGCGTACACAACGATTGCAAAATTGTGCGACGATAAAGGCGTAAAATTAGTGTTGGATACCACAAAAGAGTTGTTAACGAAATGTCTTCCATATCACCCATTTATTATCAAACCAAACCATCATGAGTTAGGTGAGATTTTTGGCGTGACGATTGAAACCGAAGAACAAATTGTCGATTATGCGAAAAAACTCCAAGAACTGGGAGCACGAAATGTATTAATTTCTCGCGGTGGAGATGGCGCACTGTTGCTAGCTGAAACTGGGGAAGTCTATACATCGAATGTTCCAAAAGGAAAATTAGTAAACTCAGTTGGAGCAGGAGACTCAATGCTTTCAGGCTTTATGGCGAAATTTATTGAAACCAAAGATTACGCAGAAAGCTTGAAACAAGGAGCCGCAACAGGAAGTGCGACAGCCTTCTCTGTAGGAATTGCTGAAAAATCATTTATCGAAGAATTGTTACCACAAGTAGTAGTTACAAAACTGTAAGAGTAAAGGAGTAGAAAATGAAGTTATCGGATTTATTTATTAAAGAAGCGATGGATCTATCGCTAAAAACAACAACGAAACAAGAAACATTAGCGCATTTAGCAGGAAACTTTGCCAGCCTAGGTAAAGTGAGCGATGTAGATGCATACGTTGCTGCACTTGAAGCTCGTGAAGCTCAATCAACAACAGGTGTGGGGGACGAAATTGCGATTCCTCACGCACAACACGAATCCATTACAGAGGCTGCGATTGTTTTTGGACGTAGCGAACAAGGAATCGAGTGGGAATCATTTGATGGCCAACCTGCAAAATTAATCTTCATGATTGCAGCTCCTGCAGGGGGCGGAGGCGAGCACTTGCAAGCTTTAGCAAAACTTTCTTCAGTATTAATGAACCCTGAAGCAAAAGCGGAACTTCTTCAAGCAGGAAGCGCAGACGAAGTCGTTGAAGTCTTCAAGAAATTCGAAGAGCCTCAAGAAGAAACTGTTGAAGAAGTAGCAGAGGAAGTAGCTCCTTCAAACGAAGACGTGTATGTATTAGCGGTAACAGCCTGCCCAACAGGAATCGCGCATACGTTCATGGCCGAAGAAAAATTAAAACAAGCAGGTAAAGCGGCTGGTTACAAGATTAAAGTGGAAACAAACGGACAATCAGGTATCGGCAACCGTTTAACAAAAGAAGATATCGAACGCGCAACAGCGATTATCGTTGCAGCGGACAAACAAGTGGAAATGGCTCGTTTTGACGGTAAGCCAGTTATCATCACAAAAGTAGCGGATGGAATTAATAAAGCGGACGAATTAGTAGCACGCGCTGCAAAAGCGGACGCTCCAATTTACCATGCTAGTGAGGATGCAAATGCCACAGAAGAAAGTGTTGAAGGGGAGTCTCTTGGTCGCCAATTCTACAAACACTTAATGAATGGTGTATCGCACATGTTACCATTCGTTGTAGCCGGTGGGATTTTAATTGCGGTGTCATTCTTCTGGGGAATTACTTCATACGATGTGACAGATACAGCAAATTATAATCCAATTGCTGAAGCGATTTTCCGTATGGGTAAATTAGCCTTTGCGATGATGCTTCCAATGTTAGCTGGTTTCATCGGGCAATCAATGGCGGACCGTCCAGGTTTGGTTGTTGGTTTCATGGGTGGGGTGTTTGCGAACCCTGCTTTATTCACAGATTTTGCAACAGGCGGCGTATTCGCTGAAGGATATGTTTCTTCAGGATTCCTTGGTGCCTTAGTGGCTGGTTTCTTAGCAGGTGGAATTATCGCATTCCTAAAATTTGCATTCTCATGGTTACCAAAACCATTAGAAGGATTAAAACCAATCTTCCTATTCCCAGTGTTCGGGGTTCTGATCATGGGTGGTTTAATGTTATTCGTGATTAACGGACCAATGGGAGCTGTTATGAACGGATTAGTCAACTTCTTAGAAAATGTTCCTACTGAACTTGGCATCGTATTAGGATTCTTAGTAGGTGCGATGATGTCGATCGATATGGGTGGCCCAATTAATAAAGCGGCTTACGTAACAGGGACAGCCTTAGTCACAAGTTCAGGAACAGCTGGTTCAGACGTAATGGCGGCTGTAATGGTCGGCGGTATGGTACCACCACTTGCAATCGCAATTGCAGCAACAATCAATAAGAATTTATTTACAGAAGCAGAACGTAACAGTGCGTATGTTAACTACGTCATGGGTGCAGCCTTCATTACAGAAGGAGCGATTCCTTTCGCTGCAGCTCATCCATTACAAGTTATCCCACCATTAGCATTTGCTTCAGGTGTAGCGGGTGCCTTATCAATGGCATTTGGCATTGTGAGCCGTGTTCCTCACGGTGGATTATTCGCAGCGTTTGTTAACGGAGTTTCAAATCCATTAGTATTCATTGCAATTTGGATTTTCTGTGGTTTCATCGGAGCATTATTATTAAACGTGACACTTTCTAAAAAAAACAAAGCTAAATAATTAGAGTTGAATTTGGGCTTCTAGGATTTTCCTAGGAGTCTTTTTTGCAAAAATTTTGAATGTCATGTTTGTTGTTAGAGTTTTGGAGTTGCAAAAAAAGAACTACAGGAGTATATTAAAAACAGTTAAATATGTGAAAAGTACAAAGGGGTGCCATTTTTGGCTGAGATGTAGTTACAAACCCTTGAACCTGTTACGTTAGTACGTGCGTAGGAATTGTATTTGATTTCGAAGTTTTAGACGGAGTCTCTTTGTGTTTTTCAACAAACGAAGGAGGCTCTTTTTTCATGAAGAGAAATGTTTTAGTATGGGTAGAAGTTGCAATTATTGCAGCGTTGTCAATGTCACTGTCCTTTATTCCGGACTTTGCTGGGTGGTTTACACCGTCGTGGGGAGCAATTATTCTTGTTATTTTTTCACTACGTCGTGGCTTGACACCAGGTTTAGCAGCAGGATTGCTATGGGGATTACTCCACTTTGCGTTAGGTAAAGTGTCATTCTTGTCTGTTGAACAAGTACTCATTGAATATGTCATTGCATTTGCAGTGATGGGACTTGCAGGACTTCTATATAGTCCGTTCCAAAAAGCATTAAAAGCTGAGAAATATACAAGTGCGATTACGTTAGCTTGTACTGCAGCTTTTGTAGGAGTAGGCGTTCGCTACTTCTTCCACTATATTGCCGGGGTAATTTTCTGGGGTAAATATGCACCAGAAGGAATGAGCCCATGGTTATATTCACTTACTGTAAACGGGACAGCGGCACTCGGGACTTTCATTGTGGTAGTGATTGCGTGTGTGGCGCTGATTCGTCAAAAAAAATTATGGATAGCTCACTAGGGAAATTGTGCTTTCCGAGTCCTGGTTTAACCTGAAACCAGGGCTCTTTTTTGTTGGAAAAGAAAGAGAAAAAGAGTAAGACACTTCGTGCCTTCAAATAACTCTATAGTAGTCATTAGTGCTGTACCGACCTGAGCCTGGGTCTCAGGTCTATCGAGCTTCAAACTGACACTAGGAATAAATTCCAAGTGTCAGTAATTCACATCGATTACAAACGCTACAATGACTACTATAGAATTTGAAGGCACTCGTTTTTCTTACTCTTTTTCAGTAAATGAATCTGGTTTCGGTTAAACCTTTTTATATGATGGAGGCGGAAGAAGGTGTGTCTGCTGTTTACTGGTTTCTGGGAAAGGCACTCGTGCTTTACCAATAAGAGACCTGGTTTCGGTTAAATCTGTTAATATGATGTTTGCGGGAGAGAGAGTTTGACAGGAGGTCATTTCAATAGTAAAGTAAACAGTGAAAGAGGTGTTGGTATGGTTACAGAATGCGAAAAAATGAATGTGTCTCATGAGATTTGGATGATGATTATGAAAATCTACAATGAGAACTTGAAAACTTTTTCGATGTCATTAAAAGAAGTCGGGTTGAATCCAACACATTTTGAAGTGTTACATCTGATTTTCCGAAATCAAATGATGGATCAAAAGACGATTGCGCAAACGTTGAATTTGACGCAGGGGAATATTACGCATTGTATTCGTCATTTAGAAAAGTTGGAATTGATTGCGGTTGAAAAAGACTGGAAGACAAAACATATTTCATTAACAGAAAAAGGGAAGAAGTTACTCGATGATTTAATTCCAGCGCAAAATCAAATGATGGAGCATACATTGTGTGGATTGGACTGCAACCAAAAGCAACAATTGCGTGAGTTGCTAGTTACATTTGCAAATACGTGTAAGAAGTCAGTTTAAGTAAATTTTAAGTACGAAACGAATACTGAAGAAAAGAAGAGGGTTAAATATGAGAATTTTAGTAGCAGAAGATGAAATTGATTTAGCCGAAGCGCTGAAAATGATGTTAGAAATGCAAAAATATAGCGTGGAACTCGTTCACGACGGGGCAGATGCGCTGTTTTATGCCGAATCAACACCATATGATTTAATTTTACTGGATGTTATGATGCCGAAGAAATCTGGAGTGGAAGTAGTGCGTGAATTACGTGCAGGAGGGAATACAACCCCCGTACTTATGCTCACAGCTAAAAGCCAACTGGAAGATAAGGTCACAGGATTGGAGGAAGGTGCGGACGATTATTTAACGAAACCGTTCGAAGCGCCTGAATTGTTAGCGCGTGTGAAATCATTACTTCGCCGTCCAAATGTTTTCATGTCTTCAGTGATGACCGTTGGAAATGTTGAATTAAATCGCGATAAGTTCACGTTGCAATCCGCTAGTGGACAAGTGTTGTTGAACAATAAAGAGTTTCAATTGATGGAATACTTTATGATGAATAGTAATCAAGTATTATCGACCGAGTTAATTATGGAAAAAGTATGGGGACTCGACTCAGACGCAGAAATTAATGTTGTGTGGGTGAATATCTCATCTCTTCGTAAGAAATTAGCCAGTATTGAGGCAAACGTGACGATTAAATCTGCACGTGGTCTTGGCTATCAGTTGATGGTCGAAACATAATTACATTAAAAAAATGAATGACATTTAATAAAAGGGGAGCTTGCATGTTTAAACAACTTCAAAAAAGCTTTGTAAAAACTGCCATGCTGTCGTTTACGGCAGTATTACTAGTTGTGTTAGTGGCCGTAAACGTAGTGAACTATGAACAATCGGTGGCGCAAGTAGACCGTATATCCACGATGTTGATTAACAATAATGGCGAGTTTCCAGATACACCGGATACGAAAGGACCTAAAGAACATCCAGTCTATGGAATGCCAAAAGGTGAGAGTTTCGGGAAAGATGACCAATTGTCAACTCGTTATGCAGTTGTAAGAATCTCAAATGATACCGTTCAATCGGTGGACAAATCCCGGTTAGTGTCTATTGACGAAGCTACGTTGAAAGAAATCGCTCTTCGTATTGCAAAAGGAAATACGGTTTATGGCTGGGAAGGAAGTTTAAGATATCAAATTTCTAGAAGTGATACAGAAACAATGATTGTATTAATTGATGCGAATAGTGAAGTACAGCAGAATACAAGATTGTTTATGGTCACATTAACCGTATTTATTTTATGTATACTCGTTGTATATGTACTCGTTCGACTTGCATCTAAGCGTGCCATTCGTCCGTTTGTTGAAAATGTGGAACGTCAACAGCAATTCGTATCTAATGCCAGCCATGAGATTAAAACGCCATTAGCCGTTTTATCGGCTAATACGGATTTACTGGCAATGATGGGGACCGATGCTAAATTTGTCGACAGCAATAAACGCCAAATTAAACGTCTGAACTCTCTTGTAGAACAGATGTTAATTCTTTCAAGATACGATGAAGGAGAGGCAGCTGCGACAAAAGAAGAAGTGGATTTAGTAGCCATTACAAAATCGATTGTTGAAGAAGTCTTGCCAGTGTTAAATGAAAAAGGACTCCAGGTCGAATTTACTGGTGAGGATCAATCCATCATTACAGCCAATAAGACTGCGATGACGGAGTTAATTCGAGTCTTAATGGATAACGCGATGAAGTATACCGTAGGCACACCTGTCATCACAATCGAGGCGAAAAGAAATGAATTAGCCATCCAAAATGAAACCGAACCGATGACAAAAGAGCAAGTCAGTCAGATTTTCGATCGCTTCTACCGTGTAGATAGTTCGAGAAATCGTACGACAGGTGGTAGCGGACTCGGACTTTCAATCGCGCAGAAGATTGCCGAAACCAATCAGTTGTGCTTGAGCGCTGAGCTTATCAGTAGTAGTCAGATTCGTTTTGTCATTGAGGGTAAAGAAAATGGATGAACGAGTTGCATATGAAGTGTTAGAGGTGGTTGGTGAAATTCCGAGAGGAAAAGTTGCTACCTATGGACAAATTGCTAGTCTCGTAGGTCGTCCGAAAAATGCAAGGTTAGTTGGAAGAATTTTAAGTCAGGTAGATTTATATGGCCACTATCCTTGTCACAGGGTTGTGAATGCAAAAGGAAGACTTGTGCTGGGATGGCTTGACCAAAAAGCATTGTTAGAATCAGAAGGAATCCTTTTTGAAAGTCCAACAAATGTTTCGCTGAAAAAATATCAATGGAATCCTGAAGAGGATTAGCCCAATCTGTAGAAAAGATTGGGCTTTTATTTTTATAGTGATTTAAGATAGATAGAAAAACCAAAGATGTTGGAAAATTATTCCAGCGTCTTTTTTCGTACGAAATTATCATATATGGTAATTATCATATATGATAATTTTCAGTTAAAAAAACTTTTTCGAAAAACTTTTTTGTTTTAAGTTCATTTTAAGTAAACTCGTTATGATAAAACCATCAACAAATAGTTGATAGGAAGCGAGGGGGACTAAAATGAAAAGAAACAAAATGATTGTTCTATTATCCACGATTACTATTGCAACTACTTTAGTTGCATGTCAAAACACACAAGCACAAGCTGATTCGACTTCTGAAGTCCAATCACAACAGAGTCCCCCAGCTAAACCTGGAGGAGAAGGATTTGGCGGAAGCGACCAAGTGACACAAGGTGAAGCAGCAACAAACTTAACATCAGATGCAACAGTAACAGGAGAAACTTATGAATCTACCGGAGATGACGAAAATGCACTCCGCGTCACAGGAGCAACTGTCACATTAGACGGCGTAACGATTAACAAAACAGCCGGGGCGACATCGAATACAGAAAATGGAGACTTCTACGGAATGAACGCAGGATTCTTAGCGACCGATGGAGCAACGGTAACGATCACAAACTCAACCGTAAATACAACTGCACAAAACGGGAATGGGGTATTCAGTTACGGGTCAGGGACGACAGTCAATATATCAGACACAACAATTACAACAACAAAAGACAACTCAGGTGGTATCCACACCACTGGGGGCGGGACGATGAACGCTACTAACTTGACGGTAAACACCGCAGGAAATTCATCAGCAGCGATTCGTACAGACCGTGGTGGAGGTACAGTAGTCGTAGATAAAGGAACTTACACTTCTACAGGATACAACTCACCAGCCGTATACTCTACAGCGAATGTAACTGTTAAAAATGCAACATTGAACGCTGAAAACTCAGAAGCACTTGTTATCGAGGGTCGAAACTCTATCACATTAGAAAACACTAACGTAACAGGGAATATGAGTTCAACAGAAGGTAGCTCTTCAGACAACAACGTACACAACGTGATGATTTATCAATCAATGTCAGGAGATGCAGAAAGTGGAACATCTACTTTCACAATGAAAGGCGGCTCTTTAACAGGACGTAACGGAGACCAAATCTATGTAACGAACACACACACTATTATCACTTTAGAAGACGTAACAATCACCAATCAAGATTCATCAGGCAGATTGTTAGCAGTCTTAGGAAATGATGCAAAACGTGGCTGGGGTACAGCCGGTGCCAATGGTGGTCAAGTTGAATTAACAACGACGAACCAAACATTAACTGGAGCGATTGAGGTGGATACCGTATCTACATTGAACTTCACAATGGGTAAAGGAACAAACTTTACAGGTACCATCAATATCGTAGAAAATGCCGAAGGAGGGACTGCCGTGGACAATAACGCAGTAATCACAGTAGAAGAGGGGGCGACATGGACATTGACAGGGAATGTCACAATCACATCATTAGAAAACAAAGGTACAATCAACTTTAACGGATATACAATCACATTAGCGGATGGTACGGTCCTAAAATAAAACTTAACTGATGGAAGCTAGGCTACGGTCTAGCTTCTTTTTTGTTCAATGGTTTCACGAATTTCAAGATTTTGAAACTGTGCTGGGAAGGGAGTTTGTAGTTTTTCTATAAGTAGATGAAAGAGGGATATTGTGATAAAATTAAAGAATAATCAACTAAAAAAGAGGTGCACTTATGGATCAAAATGAAAACAAAAACCTTGAAACCGTTGCTGAAAAAGCTACAGAAGTAAAAGACGAAGTAGTAGAAGCAGCGAAAGAAACAGCTGAAGAAGTGAAAGAAGTAGCCGAAACAGTTGTTGAAGAAGCAAAAGAAGCAAAAGCTCCTGAAGCAGATGGCGACTTCAAAGAAGTTGTTGAAGACGTAAAAGAAAAAGCAGAAGTGGCTGCTGAAAAAGCAAAAGAAGTAGCTGGTGTTGCAAAAGAAAA
>ENA-OWLE01000284-OWLE01000284.1-metagenome-genome-assembly--contig:-NODE-284-length-10929-cov-6.690362_pt1 | contig 10929 bp, 7 predicted proteins | sample MGYA00245345_ERZ651094 | MGnify/ENA primary metagenome ERZ651094 (study PRJEB26857, sample SAMEA4031770) | metagenome | biome: human; feature: oral; material: saliva | place: Philippines | collected 2014 | study... | reverse complement strand
ATGTTGCTAAAGCAGTTGAAGAGTCTAAAGGTGGTAAAATCACTTACCGTGCTGATAAAGCAGGTAACGTACAAGCAATCATCGGTAAAGTTTCATTCGAAGCTGAAAAATTGGTTGAAAACTTCAAAGCATTTAACGATGCTATTCAAAAAGCTAAACCAGCTACAGCGAAAGGTACTTACATCACTAACCTTTCAATCACTACTACACAAGGTGCTGGTATCAAAGTTGATCCTAACTCATTGTAAGAGTAGTAAAAACCTATCTTTGGATAGGTTTTTTTATTGAGTTAGATAGGAATATTTGAGCAGAAAATAAAAAATATTCAGAAAGTAGTGTCGATTGTTGGAAATTATGGTATAATTTATGCGTATACACATAATTATTGATTTTAAACTTTTTACGTTGCAATTTAAGGAGGCAATGAATGAAAAAGAGTAAGGTATTTTTACTGGCAGCCGTAGGCCTGTTATCTGTAGGTGTTTTAACGGCTTGCTCATCATCAAGTAAGACGTCTGGAAAGACTTATAACTATGTTTACGGTGGCGATCCTGCAACCCTAGACTATCTTGCAACAAACAAGAAAAACATGACGACAGCTGTTAGTAATGGTGTTGATGGTTTGTTTGAAAATGATCAATATGGTAATTTAAAACCATCTGTAGCTGAAGATTGGTCTGTCTCTCAAGATGGCTTAACCTATACTTACAAGATTCGTAAGGGGCTCAAATGGTACACTTCAGACGGTGAAGAATATGCAGATGTGACTGCTAAGGACTTTGTAACAGGTCTTAAACATGCTGCAGATACAAATTCTGAAGCTATCTATTTGCTACAAACCTCAGTTAAAGGTCTGAATGACTACCTCTCTGGAGCTAACAAAGACTTTTCAGCTGTAGGTATCAAAGCAGTTGATGATTACACCTTGCAATATACACTTAGCCAACCAGAGCCTTACTGGAATTCAAAATTGACTTACTCTGTCACTTGGCCTGTTAACGAAGAATTTTTGAAATCTAAAGGAAAAGATTTTGGTAAGTCAACGGATCCAACGTCTATTCTTTATAACGGACCATACCTTCTTAAAGCTTTGACAACTAAATCATCTATTGAGTTCGCCAAGAATGAAAATTATTGGGATAAGGATAATGTTTACTTTGACAATATCAAATTAACTTATGATGATGGATCAGATCAAGAGTCTTTGGAACGTAAGTTCTCTGATGGTGTCTATACGCTAGCTCGCCTCTTCCCTACTAGCTCAAATTATTCTAAGGTTTCTGAAAAGTATAAAGATAATATCTATACTACTCAACCAGCAGCATCAGTAGAGGGGGTTGGTATTAATATTGATCGCCAAACTTACAATAATACTTCTAAAGAAAATGACCAACAGAAATCATCAACCAAAGCAGCACTTCTTAACAAAGATTTCCGTCAATCATTAGGCTTTGCCATTGATCGTACGAAATATGCGGCTCAGTTGAATGGTAAAGAAAGTGCTAACACAGCTGTTCGTAATATCTTTGTTAAACCAGACTTTGTTCAGGCAGATGGTAAAGATTTCGGAACAATGGTAATGGAACAACTTCCAGCTTATGGTGATGAGTGGTCTGGTGTGAATCTTGCAGATAGTCAAGATGGTCTTTACAATCCAGAAAAAGCTAAAGCTGAGTTCGCGAAAGCTAAGGAAGCCCTTCAAGCAGAAGGAGTTCAGTTCCCTATTCATTTGGACGTTCCAGTAAACCAAACAAGTAAAACTTTTGTGAATCAAGTACAATCTCTCAAACAGTCTGTTGAAGCTACACTTGGAAAAGAGAATGTTGTCATTGATATCCATCAATTGTCAGCCGACGATTTCTACAATATTACTTACTATGCTTCTAATGCAGCAGCAGAGGATTGGGACTTGTCGGTTGGCGTCGCTTGGGAACCTGATTACCTCGATCCATCCACATATCTTGATGTTTTGAAAACGACTAGTAGCGAAAACACCAAGTCCTTTATGGGTTACGACAATCCAAATAGTCAAGCTGTGGAAAAAGTAGGTCTTAAAGAATATGACCAATTAGTTGAAGATGCTTCTAAGGAAACTACAGATTTGACAGCTCGTTATGAGAAATATGCTAAAGCCCAAGCATGGTTGACAGATAGTGCCCTCTATCTCCCAACTACTGCTTACGGTGGTGCGGCGACGGTAGTTTCTCGTATCCAGCCATTCTCAGGAGCCTATGCTCAAGCTGGTGATAAAGGTTCTACTTACTACTTCAAGTATATTAAATCTCAAGATGATATTGTAACTAAGAAACAATATGATTCAGCTTATAAAGATTGGCTTAAAGAGAAAGCAAAATCTAATGACAAAGCTCAAAAAGATCTTGCAGAACACGTTAAGTAAACTATCGAAAACGTCTACCTTTAGGTAGTCGTTTTTTTTGACAAAATTCCTCGAACCACCTTTAGATTGTGTTATAATAAAAAAGATTGGTACTTATAAGCTTATGCTTAATCTCGGGGAGAGACTTCAAGCTAACAGGTATCCAAAGACTGAAGAATGAAACATAAAAAGGAGATTTATCTTGGCTAAAGATATCCGCGTTCGTTACGCACCAAGCCCAACAGGGCTACTACACATTGGTAATGCCCGTACAGCATTATTTAACTACCTTTATGCACGTCATCATGGCGGTACTTTCATTATCCGTATTGAAGATACTGACCGTAAACGTCACGTTGAAGATGGTGAGCGTTCACAACTTGATAACTTACGTTGGTTGGGAATTGACTGGGATGAAAGTCCTGAAACACATGAAAATTACCGTCAATCAGAGCGTTTACCACTTTACCAAAAATATATTGATCAACTTTTGGCAGAAGGCAAGGCTTACAAGTCATATGTAACTGAAGAAGAGTTGGCTGCAGAACGCGAACGTCAAGAAGCAGCAGGTGAAACACCTCGTTATATTAACGAGTTCCTTGGTATGACTGAAGAAGAAAAAGCTGCCTACATCGCAGAACGTGAAGCGGCAGGTATTGTTCCTACAGTCCGTTTGGCTGTTAATGAGTCAGGAATCTACAAATGGCATGATATCGTTAAAGGTGATATCGAGTTTGAAGGTGGCAATATCGGTGGTGATTGGGTTATCCAGAAGAAGGATGGTTACCCAACTTACAACTTTGCGGTTGTTGTTGATGACCACGATATGCAAATTTCACACGTTATCCGTGGAGATGACCACATTGCCAATACACCAAAACAGCTCATGGTTTATGAGGCTCTTGGTTGGGAAGCGCCTGAGTTTGGACACATGACTCTTATCATCAATTCTGAAACTGGTAAGAAGTTGTCTAAACGCGATACTAACACCCTTCAATTTATCGAAGATTACCGTAAAAAAGGTTACCTTCCAGAAGCAGTCTTTAACTTCATTGCTCTTCTAGGTTGGAACCCTGGTGGCGAGGACGAAATCTTCTCTCGCGAAGAACTTATCAAACTCTTTGACGAAAACCGTCTAAGCAAGTCTCCAGCGGCCTTTGATCAGAAGAAATTGGATTGGATGAGTAATGACTACATCAAGAATGCGGATTTCGATAAGGTCTTTGCTCTTTGCAAACCTTTCTTGGAAGAAGCTGGTCGTTTGACAGATAAAGCTGAAAAATTAGTTGAACTCTATAAACCACAGATGACAGCTGCGGAAGAAATTGTACCTCTTACAGACCTCTTCTTCGAAGATTTCCCAGAATTGACAGAGGCTGAAAAAGAAGTTATGGCTGGTGAAACAGTACCAACAGTACTTGAGGCCTTTAAAGCTAAACTTGAAGCTATGTCAGATGATGAGTTTGTTACAGAAAATATTTTCCCACAAATTAAGGCTGTTCAAAAAGAAACAGGAATTAAAGGGAAAAACCTCTTCATGCCAATCCGTATCGCTGTCTCAGGAGAGATGCACGGTCCAGAATTACCAGAGACTATCTTCTTACTTGGTCGTGAAAAATCTATCAAACATATTGAGCAAGTTCTCGCAACACTATAAAAAACGAACCCAACATTTGTTGGGTTTTCGAATGTACATAAGCAATATGTCAGCAATCATATGATTTTAGTTAAGAGTGTTTTTGTAATATAATGATGATATAACGTAATCATATCATCATTTTCAAAACTTTAAATTAGTTTTATAATAGATTGGTATTAAAAAGGAGAGAGGGGTGAAAATTATGAGAAGATTTGGTTGGTATTTCTACTACGTTATTGGCATGTATCCATAAATTGAGGCTATAAGTCAGTTAAAGAGCTTGGGGAGTCTAAGCTCTTTTTTATGTTTTGTAAACAAATTTACATGTGACATGGTATGACAGTCAGATGAATAGTCGATGGTTCTAACTAGGAAGAAATAGATTTATATTTTTAGCTTTTTCTAATAGGAATGACGATAAATTATATATTTATGTTACAATAAAGTAGGTTGATTTTTGAAAGGAAAGGGGGGAGTCTAGAGATGATCGTTTTGTTTACGTTTTTACGTCTATTGGCTATTTTAATTGTTAGTCATGATATGTCAGATTTGCTCAAAACTTGGAAGAGTAAATGTTGGTTTATCTTTGGGAGTCTCTTGCTCTCTCTATTTGTAGGGGGCATTACGGGATCGCTTTTAGCACTTCTGTTTTGCTACCTTTTCTTAAATAAAATATCAAGTAGTGAAAAGAATTCTTTTCTTTTCACCTTTTTGCCGTGGGTTTTTGTTGAAGTCACCTCTAAATTGCTTCAGCTCTACTTTTTCCCATGGATTTTTCAAATTAATTATTTACAGGTGAAAGATACCCCAGTACTCATTGCTCTATCCTATCTCCTGGTTTACCCTATTTTCCATCTGATTGTCAAGGTCTTCTTTATTGATTTTAGTGCTCTCGATGTCATGGGGAATAATCATACTTACCAAGTTAGGCAACGTTTGCTGGTTGGGGTGACTCTGGCCTATATTATCTTATCTTTAATCATTTTTTATGCCAGTAACATTTTTCCTTATACAGGCCTCTTTATTTACTTAGCCGGCAGTATCACTATTGTCTACTCTATTCTCTTCATTCTCCTCTTTGCTCAGCTGAACGTCTATTCGAAGAGAAGGGTGAAGGACCAGTTGGCTGAAGAAATGACTAGGCATGAGGAAAGTTTAGAGGAATACAGTCACCGTCTAGAAAAACTTTATAATGATATTTCTCAGGTTAAGAAGGATTATCTCGAAGGGCTTAAGACTATGGAGGTTAGTATTCAACGCCGAGACTTGCCTGCTTTGAAACGGGAGTATGCGGAGCTTTTAGAAAAATCCGGTAATAGTTTAACTTTGTCAAATTATGAATTATCACGCTTAATTAATTTGGAAATTACTTCACTCAAGAGTCTTTTTTCTGCCAAAGTGCTTGAAGCTGAAAACTTAGGAATTAAGGTTAATCTAGAGTTACCAGATGTCATATCGTCAACTCAGATAGAGGCCTTAGATTTGGTTGTGATTTCTTCCGTTTTCTTAAATAATGCCATTGAATCTGCATTAGAATCGGATAATCCAACCTTAACCATATCTTTCTTTAAAAATCAGGGTTACCTTACCTTAGTTATTGATAATACAACCAGAGAAGAACGTATTCCTGTGTCAAGAATATTTGATGAAGGAGTTTCTAGTAAGGGCGAAGGTCGAGGTCTTGGCCTATCTAAAGTGGCAGATATACTGAATCGCTATCCAAAAGTAAATCTTGAGACCCGTAGTTGTGATCATCATTTTACACAGGTTCTCTCTTTTCAAGATAATTGAAGGTTCGAGCTAATACTTGTGGAAAAATGGATATGAGGAAATAGAAAGGGGGAATAGCATATGCAACTTGCGATTGATGGCCTAATTGCTTTGGTTATGGTCGTTTCACATCTTGTGATTTTAGCTAGAATGGCTTATCTAGATGTTTTTACTTACCGTTATATTCCTTATGTAATAGTGGTAACTGTGGTGAAGTGGCTAGCTAAAGTATTGTGGCAAATTGACATTCCAGATGTCATCTATCTCCTAGTCTTTATTTTCCTTGAAAAACCTCAGGCTTCAAGAGAAGAGAAGTATTTTTATGCTTTCTTTGCTCCTGTATTCTGGACTCTGATTACAAGTTTCTTTAGTTTCTATCTCTTTAGAGTTTTCTTTAATAAGCCAATTGAGTTAGTTCCAAATCATTTAGGAATTCTGGCAGTATATAGTGTTGTTCTTCCATTCTTTCTTGGTCTGCAAAAAATGTTTGGTTTAGATAGTTTCTTTAAGGAACCATATGAAGATTTGCAAGATAAGTATAAGAGTATGCTTCTACAGGTTGATTATATTTTAATTATCAGCTATCTCCTTATTCTCTTTAAGCAGGAGATATTCTCACTCCTCTTGAGTCAGACCTATCTTCCTGGCTATCCTCAAATCTATATCTGGGTTGGTTTTCTGATACATATGTATATCCTTGTCCGTTTTGTTTCCTACAGTAAAGATGTACGCGATAGCAAAATTTTGAGAGAACAAGAGGAGCATTTGAGGAGTCTAGAAGCCTACAACAAAAAAATTGAAACGGCCTATAAGAGTGTACGCTCTTTTAAACATGATTATGAGAATATCCTAATTAGTATGCAGACGAGTATTGATAGTGGGGATTTTGCTCTTATTGAACAGACTTATCAGGATATCTTGAAAAAGGCAGGTCAAGAACTCATTGAAGAGGGTGACGAAAATGCTTCATAATTTTAAATAGGAAATATTATCATGAACTTACAGATTTGGACCATGGAATCCCTTGAAAATGGTATTATTCAGATAATTAGTTTTCATATTACCTGGTTTATTTATAAAAAATTAACAAGGAGCTCACTAGCTTACTGGAAAGTACTTTTCTTAAGTCTCTTAGGTGTAGTGGTGTCGCTTGCAAAGGGAGATGGCTTTTATTATCAAGTCATTGTCTTTTTGTCTTTGGCACTTAAAGAGCGTCGTGAACATCGTCTGACACTTTGGGCAAGTTTCTTTTTTGGAGCATTTTCTGTTATCTTTACCGATTTATTTGCGACTTTTACCCCATTTTATGTGTTTAATAACCTGTTTACAAATATGACCTTGGTTGAGATTCAAGAAAACTTTCTCCTTAAATTGTTATCTTATGTGATGATTTATCCATTCTTCCTCTATATTAATTATCTGTCAAGTTCGGATATTGATAAAATCAAGGAACTGATTTATTCACGAGGCCGTGAGCGTTTGTTGATAGCAGTTGATTTGACCTTTGCACTCTACATTACTTGCAGTATGCTTTTAGTGTCAACAGGTAGAGATGTGGGAGGGCCGATTTTTATTGCGATGGCTGTTTATCTCTTAATGGTAACAACGTTGAATCGCTATTCCCATAAATTTGTTAGGGAACGTAGTAAAGAGGTTGTGGAAACTTATGTCTACAACTTGGAAGTCTATAATCAGCATATTGAGGATCTCTTTACAAAAGTAAAGCCGATTGAAAAAGACTTTGAGAATCTTTTGGTAGCTCTGGAAACTCCTTTAGCTAAAAATCAATTATCAGAGGTCTTATCCGTTTACCATGAGCATTTGAATCATCTTAAGCTTGATAATTTGGATTTAAATGATAAGTTGGCACCCCTTTTTGAGATTCCTTATCCAGTATTAAGGAGTTGGATTGTAAACCAAATCATTCCTTTAGAACAAAAAGGAATCACAGTTAGACTAGATGTCAATGTTGGTGATTATCCAAAAGATTTAAATATTGCAGTACTCATAACCGTTTTGGAGCGTTGTATAGGTCTTGCTGAAATGCTTTGGGCTAAGGAGCCAGAGACAGATATTGGCTTCCTTATTCACCAGAATGAGGATGGGAATCTTAGCTTTGTTATTGAAAATACCAACCAAGAAGCTAATCCAGAGCTTGATGATAGTTTAGCTATTAGTCGTAATTTAGCTCAGTTCTGCTGGTCTAATGGTATCGGTTTAACTAATAAAAAAGAATTATTTAAAACCTATCAGATTGTCACAGTAGGGTTATAATTATAGAAAGGAGCGGAGCAGTTATGCTAGGTAACATCTTATTTCAAATTCTGATGTTCGTTATTATTTGGGATATTTACTTACGTATTGGTGGACAAAATACTAATCTCAAAAATCGTATGCTCTATTTGTTATTCGATGTTGCTCTATGCGTCTGGGGGCAACTCATTGGACGTTATATAGGCGTAGTACCTCCCCTGGTTGCCATTGTAACACTGACCTTTAGTTATCAGCTGAATAAAAATGTCACGTCTGTGGAGCGATTTTTTCTAGGTTTTTATCCAGTAGTCTTGGTTGACTTGGCAAGGCGTTTTCTAGCGACCTTTTTCTTTCCGCCATTACTTGGAGTAGACGCTTCGACTTTAAATAATAATATCTGGTGGTCTATGGTACCGTTATCCTTTGTTATGTTGACGGTCAGAATAGTGGATTTTATCTTACGACTAGATTTTACAGATATCTTGAAAGTTGCTACCCAACAAGAGAAAAAGAACCGTCTAGGTTTGGTCAACATGCTTCTTTTAATGTATTATTTAGTAATCTTCTTGGTATCGACCTTTGATACCTATTTTCCGGAGTTGCATCTTGAGAGTAAGTTACGTTTGCCGTTAGTAATGGGATATCTCTACTTGCTCCTCTTTGTTTTGGGAGCTGTAAACCAGTTTGCTAAGGAAAAAATTGAGCAAGATTTGGCTACGAAACAGGCTAATTATCTTAATGATTTGAAGCGCGAGAATACTAGAGTGGAAAGTTTGTATAGAGACTTGATGCATGTCCGCTCTAATTATAATTCTTTGCTTAATAATCTGAGAGATATTGAAAGAACGGGAGATATTCGTTCTTATAAAAAAGATTTGGTTGATCTTTACGTGAATCGAGATCAGTATAGTTTCTCAACTAAGGTTACAGATTTGGATAATATTAAGAATCCAAGCATTCATAGTTTACTTTCATCAAAATATCATGAAGCTCAGATGCATCGTATTAATATTCATGCAGAAATTCCTGATCCAGTGACTCATAGCTATCTGACTGACTTAGATTTGGCAGTTGTTCTAGGGCATCTTATGGATAAAGCGATTGCTGGTGCTCGTAAAGCTAATGATGGTTTTATTAGTTTAGCTTATTTTGATGAAGAAGACTCTCAGAGTTTTATTGTTGAAAGTACTCTTTCAGATGAGCATGCTCCGCTTTCAATGATGAGCTCCCAGATTTCTCATTTTGAGGGTGGTGTAGGTACGAATGCTGTTCAAGATATTTTGGAGCGTTATCCAAACACCTCCTTCTCTGTCCGTAGTCAAAATCGTAAAATGATGCAAATACTAGAAATGAGGCCCTAATATGAATATTTACATTTTAGAAGATGACTTGATGCAACAGACACGTATTAGTGATATTATCAGAGAATTGGTTTCAGAGGGCACATTTTCCGTAAGAAAGCTAGAAGTTTTTTCTAAACCACATAAATTATTGTCTAGTATCAACGAAAAGGGCAACCATCAGGTTTTTCTTTTAGATATTGATATTGATGGTGAACGAAAGAAGGGGCTTGAAGTAGCCTCAGAAATTCGTCAACAAGATGCTAATGCAGTCATTATATTTGTAACTACTCACTCAGAATTTGCCCCGATTAGTTTTAAATATAAGGTTTCAGCACTCGATTTTATTGATAAGACAGTTTCTAATGCAGAGTTTAAACAACAACTGAAACAAACATTAACTTTTGTGAATCAAAAAGTTGGAGATGTGGCTGATGACGAGATATTTGTGTTTGAAACCGCTCAGTCTAGAATCCAGGTTCCGATGCGAGATATTTATTATTTTGCGACTGCTGTGACACCTCATAAGGTGATGTTGATTACCAAAACAGAGCGCTTGGAGTTTTATGCTAACCTTGGAGATATCACTTCGGTGAATAAAAAGCTCTTTTCTTGTCACCGCTCCTTTTTAGTTAATCTGGATAATATTTCTCGTATTGATAAGACTCAGTTGATGATTTACTTTGAAAATGGCGATTCTTGTCCAGTTTCACGTTTGAAAATGAAGGCCCTACTTAAAAAGTGGTCAGAGGTAAAAGAACATTAGTCATTTGACTAGTGTTCTTTTAGGTCTAAAAAAGCATATGATTATCTTATAAGTAACTGATTTCTGTAAAAATACTAAATAGATGGCTTTTAGTGATGAAATTTGGCAGTTTATAAAAAATAGACTAAAAAAATTGCAGTTCAGGATGAAAAAACGACATTCTATGAAATCGTATAGACAATTAAATTGAAAAAAGTTATTATATAATCAAGATATGTGATTCGGAAATGAGACATCGTCAATCTTATTGAAATCTACATACACTTTATGAAAATAAATAATGTACTTTTATATAACTTTTTCCTAATCCCCATTTTTTATTGGCCGCTCGTCCAATTACATATCTTTTTTATAGAAATTAACAGGCTTGAGAAATCAAGCCGTTTTTTGTTTTTTCAAGGGAATTTCTGCAGATCAAGATAAAAAAATACATTCTATGAGTGAAATTCGACATTTTAGGAAATGAAGATATACATCTTAGGATTGCATGCTATAATGTAATCAAGGTTAGAGAGCAAGAAGAATGTATGGTTTAAGTTAGTCCCTTAAACATAATAATTTCCCTCATTCATTCTATCTAAAATTGCTGTTGTGTTCTCTACCGATGATGCTGTTGTTCAAAAGGTCTGTACTTTGTACAGGCCTTTTGGCATTTTAGAAGAAAATAGTTAAAAACATTTTTGAATCTATTTAAACAGTTTCAAGAGTGTTATTTATTTTCAATCTTTTATCGCTAAAATTGAATAAAAATTAAAAATAAAACACTATTTTGACCAAAAATAAA
>ENA-OWLE01000282-OWLE01000282.1-metagenome-genome-assembly--contig:-NODE-282-length-10975-cov-6.033883_pt1 | contig 10975 bp, 6 predicted proteins | sample MGYA00245345_ERZ651094 | MGnify/ENA primary metagenome ERZ651094 (study PRJEB26857, sample SAMEA4031770) | metagenome | biome: human; feature: oral; material: saliva | place: Philippines | collected 2014 | study... | reverse complement strand
TCAGGAGTAATTAGGAGCGGAAATAGCCGAAAACCTGTGTTTGGGTTTCGGCTGTTGGGGGAAGGGCTTTTTTGCAAAGGTCTCCGTCTGTCTTCCTGAACTTTTCGTGGAGAAAAAACTAAATATCCTGTTTTATACATTTCCCATTATTACCCTAATGCTAATCGGCACAACCTGTCTGCGTCATCAGAAAAACCTATTGGCAGAAGTCCGCCATTTTTCCAATATGAAACACCAAATCGAGCTGTATAGCGGTTTGCTTGAAGCCTCTCGGCATGCTGCCGCCAGCTTTGGTAATCCGGTAAAAGCAGATGAATATGTGCAGGAAACCTTTACCCAAATCCGCAATCGTCTGCTCAATAGCCAATACCTACCTGACAATTCATCGGCAGATAAGCAGTCGGACAATGATTTCGGGTCGGATAAGGTGCTTGATTTGTTGAATAAAATTGCCGATTTGTCCGGCAAGAAATCTATGGGGAATTAGCCAAGAGACGGTTGTTACCCGAAAGGTCGTCTGAAAACGTTTTGGCGAAACTTGCTATCTGTTTTCAGACGACCTTTGTTTTGAAATGGTCATTGTCCGTTCGGGTTTATGGCTATCCTGTTACTCAAGGGTTTCAAACGGATTTCGCGGGCAAAGCCCACGCTACGGGGCGGCAGTGCGCCGATACTGCCTTGCCGCTCGGGTTCGATTGTTTAACCTGCCACCGTTATTCCCGCGCGGGCGGGAATCCGGACCTTGGTATTCGGGAATATTTCAAGGCTGCTGCATTTTTAACTTATGGATTTTTGCGTATTTTCCTTGCGTCGGTGGGAATGGGAATAACGGCGATGGTAGAGCAAGGCAGGCGTTTAAGGTGGGGTGGGTCAAGATTTAAAAAAGCTGTTGAATAGGGGTTCAAGCAAATTATTCGAAAGGTCGTCTGAAAACCTGAATCGGTTTTCAGACGACCTTTGCTTTGGGACTGGGCTATGCTTTGTTCTCTTCGTTTTCCACCGCTTTGGGCGGAACGGGCGCGAACCAGCCGACCAGAAGCAGCAGCACGCCGACGATGATGAAGGAGGCGATGCGGGCGATGCCGCCGCTGTTGGAAAGCTCGATGAGGAAGAGCTTGACGACGACAATCGCCATCAGCGCCGCACCGATTATCCAGAAGGGGCGCAGTTTGCGGCGGTTGCCGTACACCATCAGGATGATGGCGGTCACCGCCCAGACGACGGAGAGGCTGGCTTGCAGGCCGAAGGATTGGAGCATGATGTCGAGTTGCCAAGTGATGCCGTCGTAGAAGTGCCACAGGCGCATCACGCCCGCGCTGATTACCATGAATGCGAGGGCGGCGACACCGGGCGCGTTCACGCGTCGGTATTCCAAAGGCAGGGCTTCGGGCAGGGACTTCAGGGCAAACCACAGCATTCCGGCGCAGGCGAGTTCCAGCGGATTAAGCAGCGGGATATACGGCAACGGCGCGGGTTGGAACGGCATGGAGAAGTTCGTCCATATCATCCAACTTGCGGCGGCAAGGGCGGCTATCGGCAGGGCGAAATGCTGATAGGCGGCTTGATGTCGTCTGAAAAAGCCGCGCTGCCGCTGCGTATGAAGGAAGACCCACATGATCAGCGGTACGGCAAGCCACGAGAGCTGCGACCAAACGCCGTCGAGACGATCGCCTATATACATTCCCGCCCAAAGCGACCAAAGGATACCGAGCATGATGATGTTGAGTTTGTGCAAGTCGATAGGCGCATTGGTTTGGCAGTTGTTCAGAATGACGAAGTTCAATACGGTAGCGGCGGCAAGCGGCAAGGCTGCGGCGGCAGTCCATAGGTGCTCGAGGTGATAGCCGATGAAATGCAGCGCAAACAGGGGCATGAATGCCAAGGTCGTCTGAAAAAGTTCTTTCCAGTTCAAACGGTTGGCAAGCAACAGCAAGGTGGTGAATATCGGCAATGCCCAAAGCTCGATAAACAGGGTTTCCTCGCCCGTCCATTGGGTATAGGTGGCGAAGCCGCCCAACATCAGGGCGATAACGAGGATAGCCCAGCCTGCAATTCGTGAGAATGGGAGGGGTTGGTCTTGTGTGTCTTGGCTTTCCGAAGTTTCGGTTTGGACACGCGAATATTGCAACGCGTAGGCTGCGGCAAACAGCAGCGGAGCGGCGGCGAAAAGGTGCCAGTGTGTCAAAAAGCCGTTGGGTTCATCATTAATCGAGGCTTGGAAGATCAGAATAAAGATTGCATTGCCCAAGGCGAATGTGCTGAACACGTCCGACTTGCCTTTGCCTCGGCAGAACGCCCAAGCTGCGACCAAAGCAGAGAGAACGATGATGCTGCCGCGTTCTGCGAAAAACAGTAAAGGCAGGATGGATGTGTAGAGCAGGGCGGCGCAGAGGGCTGCGTCTTGAAGCGTCTGTTCCCATTGCGCCGAGCCTTTACGGCGGTAGAGATGCCATTGCAGGTAAATTGCCGCGCCGCCGAACAGGGTCAGCAGGGTGGTGAACCATTGACCTTGCAGGATGGTGTTTTCTCCCGGCTGATAACCGCTCAGTTGGATCAGCGCCGCCAGCAGATAAACGACGAGCGCACCCAAACGCATATGCGGACGCTGTTGGCGCAGTCCGAAGAAATACACGAGGGCGGATTCTACCGTCCACAGGATGACGGTGTTGCCGCGTTCAAAGTAAAGCGGAACGGCGAGCGTGAGGAACAGCAGCGACAGGGCAAAAAACGCCTGACGCAGGATATACAGACCCTGTTGCCGTTTCAGCATCAGCGCGGCAAGCCCGTAAACGGCGGCGAAGCCCAGCGCGGAGAATGCGTCTGCAGACGGCCAGTGTTCCACCATGCGGTATTGCAGTCCGAACGCCGCTGCCATCGTGCCGAACAATAAAGTATGGTCGAGGACGTGGACGCGCAGACCGTGGGAGCAGAGGCTGTTCCAAATTTCTTCCAGTGTCGCATTGTCGGCAACGGGCGCGAGCGTGTCTTCGCGGCTTTCCGTCAGCTTGCGGCGGGCGAACAGATAGGCGATGAAGGTGTAGAGCAGCCAGTGGTAAATCAGGAAAGGCTCGGTAGTGGCGAAATGCTGCGGCGTATAGCTTTGCATACCCCACAACGCGGCGATGGAGAAAGTTCCGGCGAAACCCGTCAGGTTCAGCGGCCGCCATGCCTTAAACCAAGCAATCGCCGCTACGCCTGCGTTGAGCAGGGAAAGGTAGGAAAACAGCACCAAATAATTGCCGCTGCCGTCGGATGTCAGGATGGGCGCCGTCAGACCGCCGACCAAGGCGACCTGCGCCATAATCTGCGCGTTCTGCCTGATTGCCAGCAATGCCATCAGTACGACCATCGCCACCATCAGTACGAACACGATCGGCGCGGGCAAGAGCGGATGCAGTTTCAACGCCGCCAAAGAGGTCAGATACATCACCGCCACGCCGAAGCCCTGCAACACCAAGCCGTATTCGCGCTTGCGGCTTTGCAGCTTCCAGCCGCCGATGACCGCCGCCAAACCCGCGCCTGCCACAGTCAGGTAACGTATTTCCACCGGCACATAAATCCGCTCGGAGGCATAGCGCAAGAGGAACGCCAAGCCGAGGAACAGCACCACGATACCGGTTTTCAGCAGCGGATTGCCGCGCAGGAACCAAGCAACAATGGGGTTTTCGGAGAATTTGAAATCGAAACCTTCTTCCTTATGGATAACGGTTTCAATAGATTTTGCGTCTGCGTGTTCAGCTATATTTTCAGACGACATCGGCGCTTCGTTTCCAAACGACGTTTGTAGGACAGGCGCGTCTTGTTTGTGTTCGTCTTCTTGAATAGCGGAAACTTGGGCAGGCGTTTCAACACTGTCTGCGGATAAAGCAGGTTCGGGCTGTACGGAAGGTTCAGCGGAAACGGGGGGAACAGGTGTAGAAAAAGAAGGAGCGGCAACCGGTTCGATATGCGGCTCGAAGGGTGCATTGTCCGCAGTTGCCAAAGGTTCAACCTTCTCATGAAGCGGCGCAGTGGTCGTCTGAATATCGTCGGTATGTTCAGACAAAACAGCACGCAGTTTCCGCGCCTGCCAGACTCCCGCTTCATGATGCACGGTTTCGTCTTCCAAAGCCGTCAAACGTTGTTTCAGCAACTCGATTTCTTTTTCCAGATTTTGCAGTTTTGCATCACGTTCTTCCTGACGCGGTTTGCCGAGTTCCCGCGCAAACAGCCATAAAATGGAGCCGAAAATGACGCCGACGGTCATTTCGTCAAGCAGATAGCCAATGAGTATGGGGATGAGCAGGCAGAAATACTGCATAAAATACCTGTCCGATAACGGTAAAAATATGCCAATTGTAGCATTCTTGTCATGAGAAGGATGTATAGAAGGCGTAACGGTAAGAAAAGGTGTTGTGCGGTAATGGAGATGTGTCAGTGAAGCAAAAAGGTCGTCTGAAAACCCGAAATCCGTTTTCAGACGACCTGTCTTTATTTTTTCCAATAAGCCGGTGTCAGCAAAATCAACACCGTAAAAATTTCTAAGCGGCCCAGCAGCATGACGGCCGAACACAGCCATTTTTGCACATCGCTCAATACCGCATAGCTGCCTGCCGGTCCGACTTCGCCCAAGCCCGGTCCCGCATTGGTGATACACGCGATGACGGCGGTGAAGGCGGAGATAAACTCCATCCCGCTTGCCATCAGCAAAAAGCTGAAGACAATCGTGGTCATGAAATAAATCGAAATAAACGCCATCACCGTTAACGCCATGCGGTCGGGAATCATGCGGCCGTTGACTTTGACCGTGCGCACCGCTTTCGGGTGCAACAGAATCATCATCTCGCGCAGGCTGAATTTGAACAAGACCAACGCCCGCACGTTTTTAATACCGCCGCCCATAGAGCCGGAGCTTGCCAACAGGTTGGACAGAAAAAACATCCACAGCGACACAATCAGCGGCCATTGCGCGAAATCCGCATTGGAAAAACCGCTTGCCAGTCCGATGGAGACAAAGTTGAAGCTGACAAAACGCAGCGAATCCCCAAAGGTTGCATAAAAATCCTTCTGCCACAGATACACCGCCGACATCAAAATACTCACCGCCAGCAGCGACAGCAGTACGCGGCATTCCTCGTCCCGCCAATAAGATTTGAGCGAGCGTCGTGTCAGCGCCGTGAAATGCGTGGCGAAGTTGATACCGCCCCAAAGCGTGAAAAACATAATCGCCCATTCGACGGTCAGCGAATCAAAATAAGCGATGCTGGCATCGTGTGTCGAAAAACCGCCCAACGACACCGCCGACATCGCGTGGCAAAGCGCGTCAAACCAGCTCATTCCCGCAAAATGCAGCGTCAGAAAAGCCGCCGTCGTCGTCATCGTGTAGAAGAACCAAAGCTTTTTTGCCACTTGCGAAATGCGCGGCGCCATTTTGCTTTCTTTGTCCATACCCGGAATTTCAGCCTTGAAGAGCTGCGTTCCGCCCACGCCCAACATCGGCAGAATCGCTACCGCCAGCACGATGATACCCATGCCGCCCAGCCAGTTGAGCATATGCCGCCAAAAATTTATCGACGGAGCCAGCGTGTCCAAACTCGTCATAACCGTCGCGCCCGTAGTCGTCAGCCCCGACATCGCCTCAAAAAACGCATCGGTAAAACTGATGCCCGGGATGTGGATATAAATCGGCATCGCCGCCACCAGCGCAAACGCCAGCCACAACATCAAAACCAACGTAAACCCGTCGCGCGGACGCAGCTCGCGGCGGAAATGGAAGGTCATCAACCAAACCGCGCAAGAGGTCAGCGTCGTTGCCAAAGCCGTGTAGGCAAACGCCGGAAACGCGTTGTCCAGAAAAAAATACGACATCAGCGTCGGTACTGCGAGCAACATTGAAAACAGCAGCCCCAGTCTGGACAAAACGTGGACAATAGGAAGGAACTTATACATATCAATTAATCTTAACAAACCGGCCGAATCATTCGGCGGTATGGGATGGCGATGAGGAAGCCGATATTTTCAGACGACCTTATCGTCATCAGTAATCGCAAACAGACGTTATTTTAACAAATTATTGCCTTGTCTAGACGCAAAAGGGTAGAAGCGGAGGTCGTCTGAAAACCACATCCGCATCCCGTCCCGCGTTTGCCAGAAAACCCGCTTAAAGGTAAAATCCCGTATTCCAACATGGGTACTGCATCATGACTAAATTTATTTTCGTAACCGGCGGCGTCGTATCTTCACTCGGAAAAGGTATCGCCGCCGCTTCTATTGCCACCATCCTCGAATCGCGCGGTCTGAACGTGACCATGCTCAAGCTCGACCCTTATATCAACGTCGATCCCGGCACGATGAGTCCGTTCCAGCACGGCGAAGTGTTCGTGACCGATGACGGCGCGGAAACCGACCTCGACTTGGGACACTACGAACGTTTCATCAACGCCACCATGACCCGCCGCAACAGCTTCAGCACGGGGCAGGTGTACGAAAACGTCATCGCCAAAGAACGCCGCGGCGACTACCTCGGCGGCACGGTTCAAGTCATCCCGCACATTACCGACGAAATCAAACGCCGCATCCACGAAGGCGCGGCGGGTTACGATGTGGCCATCGTCGAAATCGGCGGTACGGTCGGCGACATCGAATCGCTGCCGTTTTTGGAAGCCATCCGTCAGATGCGCAGCCAGTTGGGACGCAACAACACCTTGTTTGCCCACTTGAGCTACGTTCCCTACATCGCCGCCGCCGGCGAAATCAAAACCAAGCCGACCCAGCATACCGTTAAAGAAATGTTGAGTATCGGTTTGCAGCCCGACATCCTGATTTGCCGCATGGATAGGAAAATGCCCGCGGACGAACGCCGCAAAATCGCCTTGTTCTGCAACGTGGAAGAACGCGCGATTGTCGGCAGCTACGACGTGGACAGCATCTACGAATGCCCCGAAATGCTGCACGACCAAGGCATCGACAACATCATTACCGAGCAGTTGCAGCTTAACGTGCAACAGGCGGATTTGACCGCGTGGAAAAAAATCGTCCATGCCATCAAAAATCCGAAACACACCGTCAAAATCGCCATGGTCGGCAAATACGTCGATTTGACCGAATCCTACAAATCGCTGATCGAAGCCTTGAAACACGCGGGCATCCACACCGAAACCGACGTGCAAATCACCTTCGTTGACAGCGAAAACATCGAGAAAAACAACGGCGACGTTTCCATGCTCAAAGACATGGACGCCATCCTCGTTCCCGGCGGCTTCGGCTCGCGCGGCGTGGAAGGCAAAATCGCCGCCGTGCGCTATGCCCGTGAAAACAACGTGCCATACTTGGGCATCTGTCTCGGTATGCAGATCGCGCTGATCGAATACGCCCGCGACGTGGCAGGCTTGAAAGGCGCGAATTCCACCGAGTTCGACCTCAAATGCGCCGCGCCCGTCGTCGCCCTGATTGACGAATGGCAAACTGCCGACGGCAGCGTCGAAACACGCGACGAATCCGCCGATTTGGGCGGTACCATGCGTTTGGGTGCGCAAGAAGTTGAATTGAAAGCAGGCAGCCTTGCCGCCAAAATCTACGGCAGCGAACACATCCGCGAGCGCCACCGCCACCGCTACGAAGTCAACAACAACTACGTTCCCGCGCTTGAGAAGGCAGGCTTGGTCATCGGCGGCGTATCCGCAGGACGCGAACGCTTGGTCGAAACCATCGAACTGTCGAACCATCCTTGGTTCTTCGCCTGCCAGTTTCACCCCGAGTTCACCTCCAACCCGCGCAGGGGCCATCCTTTGTTCACCGCGTTTGTCAAAGCTGCGTTGAACAATAAAAAAGGCTGATGCCCGGCAAAAGGTCGTCTGAAAAGAGAAAAAGCACCTCGATAGGGGTGCTTTTTTGTGTTTTCAGACGACTATGGATAATGTTCATTCAAATAAAAATGGCCATCGTCTTATCCCCCGCGAAATGGAAAAACGATTCTTAGTGTTTTAAGAAGGATGTAAGGGGGAAGACAATTTTAAAATTTCAAAATTCTAGCCTGTTCTGAAATGATGAGCTATGCCTTTCTATTTGAATTAACTATAAAAAATGTCGTATTGTTGTAAAAAGTCTAAACTCTAATGAATAATAATTCCTATCAAGATGAAAAGCATTGTTTAAATATCGAAAGTTCATTATGATTGCGCAAACTGTTCCATTCCACGGGTCTGCTGTTTTTGGTTTTGAGTCTCTTATTTTTGTAAAACGATAGGCCTAAATTTGATTCTTTGATTAAAGAGGAGTTCGTATGAAAAAAGCCATTATTGCCCTGACTGTCGCGGCCTTGCCTTTTGCAGCATCAGCCGAAGTTGTTCTTTATGGACAAGTTAAAAGCACCATCACCTCCGGACAGGTGAAAATCAAAGGTAACGAAGGTACGGAAAAAAGCGCGACCGCGACCCGTATCAACGACAATACTTCACGCATCGGCTTCAAAGGCAGCGAAAAACTTTCAGACGACCTCAAAGCCATCTGGCAAGTTGAACAGCGCACTTCCATTTTGGGCGAATCCAACAGCCAGCGTTTCGGCAACCGCGATTCCTTCATCGGCTTGGAAGGCAAGTTCGGTAAGGTCCGCGTCGGCAATATGAACAATATGCTCAACGAGATGGATACCATCGACCCGTGGTTGTACAAAACCAACGCGATGGGTTTGGGCATCAACACCCGCACCGGTGTGCGCACCACATCCGTACGTTACGACAGCCCTTCGTTTGGCGGGTTAAAATTCAATGCGTCCTACGCGCCGCGCGACAACCGCAATCCGGATGACAAATATAAACATGAACAACCCAGCAAAGAGCAATATACCGCCGGTTTGACTTATGAAAACGACGGTTTCACCACCAACCTTGCCTACGGTCATTACAAAGGCGCGTACACCGACAAGAACGGTAAAACCAAAGCCGCGCAAATCGCTAAAATCGAGAGTTACTACGACAAAAACAACCTGTTTGTCGGCGTAGGTGCGCAATATACCAAAGGCCATGAAAGCGCAAATAAATATTTGGGTTACTTTACCGATGATTTCAATACTTACAAAGGCACTGACATTACTGCTGATGCCGGTAAAAATGAAGCTGTCAAAGTCGCCGATGCAGCCGTTACCGTGGGTTATACCTTCGGCAACCTGACCCCGCGCCTCACTTATGCCCACGGTTGGGCGGCAAAAGGTGTGAACAGCGGCGAGAAATTGGTTGATAAATTCGACCAAGTAGTAGTCGGTGCCAACTACAAATTCAGCAAACGCACTTCGATGCTTGCTCATGCCGGTTATATGAAACTGGGCAGCAAAACCCGCCTGACGCCGACCCAAACAGGGTCTGTTGAGCAAAAAGCCGTTTCTTTGGGCATGGTTCATAAATTCTGATGAAACCGTAAGGATAATCAGAAAATATAAAAGGTCGTCTGAAACCTGATTTTGGGTTTCAGACGACCTTTTTGTTTGTAGAGCGTTTTACATTTGCACTGAGCCGTTGACGGTGATGCTGATTTCTTCTGAACCGGGAGAGGGAGCTTGGATAGCGTTGTTTTCGTCGCTTGCCGCACTTCTAACAATAGCGGATTCGGCACTCATCATTTTGGTGCGTGCGAAACCCAAACGGTCGTCGATGGAGCGGTTGCCGATGTGGCCTAAATTGAGTTTGACGATTTTGTAGTTGGAAAAGCCGAGCGTTTTCGCCAAATCTTGCGCGCGGTCTTTGAAGCGCAGGATGGCGGCTTTGTTGACTTGATCGACGGCGGCCTCGCGTTTTTCTTTGGATATGCTGAAGCTGATGTGGTTGAGGGTGGCAGATTGCAGCGTCTCGTCGGTCAGGCGGTTGATGGCATCAAAGTCTTTGCTTTCGACTTTGAACGAGGCAACTTCTTCCCAGCCTGTTTGGATACGTTTACCGTTGTTGTATTCATGGCGCGGACTGGCGCTACGGTTGAGGAGTTCGGCTTGGAGTTTGTTGTTTTGTACGGCTTTGTTGAAGTCGTTGAATTTCTTCTGAAACGCTTTATTCACCGTAGTGCGGTCTTTGCCTTCGGCATTGATGCTGAAGTGGGCAGTCATGGTGTCACGGGTTATTTCGAGATTGGCGGACTCGGCAAACTCGACGATGTTGTAATGAAGGGTTTCGGTTTCGGCTGCGGCGGGTAGGGCGGTTGTGAGCACGAGGGCGGCAAGGAGGGAGCGGAACATGGATTTTCCTTTGGGTATCGGATGTGGAAACGGATGATATTGGATAATTTGTGTCAGGTCGTCTGAAAGCGCGGCTTCAACAAAGTTGAAAAAGTTCTGACTTTGCTGCAACAGGTTTTCAGGCGACCTTTGACGGTTAGCCGAAAAAGCCCATTTTGACTTGGATGAGTTTTTCGAGTTCGGGCAGGACGCGGCGGCGGGAGACGAAGAAAATGATGTGGTCGCCGTCTTGGACAATGGTGTCGGTGTGGTGTCCCATGATGACTTCACCCGTTTCGGCGCGGACGATGGCGGCGATGTAGCAGTCGCCTGGCCATTTGATGCCGCTGATGCGCCTGCCGACGATGGCGGAAGTGTTTTTGTCGCCGTGGACGACGACTTCGATGGCTTCGGCAGTGCCGCGTCTGAGGGGGTGGACGGCAACGATGTCGCCTCGGCGGATATGGGCGAGAATGGAGCCGATGGTGATGAGGTGCGGAGATACGACGATGTCGATTTTGTTGCCTTCGAGCAAATCGACGTAGCTGGAGCGGTTGACGATGGTGACGACGCGCTTGGCACCGAGGTTCTTCGCCAACAGGCTGGACATGATGTTGTTTTCGTCGTCGTTGGTCAGGGCGCAGAATACGTCGATTTCGTCGATGTATTCTTCGTCCAGCAGCGTTTCGTCGGTGGCACTGCCTTGCAGGACGAGGGTGTTGTCGAGGTTTTCGGCGAGCCACTCGGCGCGGCGGGGGTTATGTTCGACGATTTTGATGTCGTATTTGGATTCGAGCT
>ENA-OWLE01000276-OWLE01000276.1-metagenome-genome-assembly--contig:-NODE-276-length-11057-cov-5.343483_pt1 | contig 11057 bp, 4 predicted proteins | sample MGYA00245345_ERZ651094 | MGnify/ENA primary metagenome ERZ651094 (study PRJEB26857, sample SAMEA4031770) | metagenome | biome: human; feature: oral; material: saliva | place: Philippines | collected 2014 | study... | reverse complement strand
GCGAAGGGTAAGCACTCATCGAGTGATAGGCCGCCGATACCCGATTCAGTCTTCACATTCTGGAGAAGACGTGCGGTGTCAACCTCGATTACGATGTCGTTCCACGTGGCATGTGGATAGGTCACCTCTTTGAACAGCAGCCCCTCGACGACTCCTCCTGTCCACCGGTCGATTGCATTATGAGTGACCGTGACTGACGGTCCGGTATCCTTCGTCGTACAGTCTCGGACTCGAACTGCCCCACGGTATTCGGTGGTACCGAACATGTAACGCACGAGCCGTGGCTCTTTGGCCAGTTGCTCGTGAATATCGATAGGTACCTGGTTGCCATCGCTATCTGCCTGAGTGAAGCTCTCGACCGGTGATGGGGGATTGTCGGCATACAGTACGGTCCGAGCGATCCGCGAGCACCTGGAGCGCAGTGCACCGCGAATTGAGGTACCGGGGATCAACAGGGGAGCTGCACTGTCCGTCGTGCTTTTGCCAGCAGTCTTAACCCTCAGGGGATGTTGGGTATTTCCGTCATCTGACTGAGGGTCGTGTACGAACACACCGGTTGGCGAGTTCCAGCTGATCCGCACCTGCGTCGGTCGAATACGTTGAGCTGCAGAGCTCTCTTGATCGCCATCGGATTCTGACCCCACCCACTTCCGAATCAGATTGATTGCAGTGTGCTCTGTCGATGTCACCTCCGGGCACTTCTCGCCGAAGGCAGAGATTACACTCGTCAGAATATTTCGTGCAAAGTCCGTACGAGCCTCGTACACCTCGTGAGAATCTTCGGGGTGATCGGGCACCTCGAAGGGAATCTCAACTTGTGACGTAGTGTCTGGCAATCCGATGAAAGATACTCGGGAGACCTCGATGAAGCCAAGGCCCCCGCCTGTCCCTCCGCCAAGAGGGAGGACTCCCTCGCAGAGGTCGGTGACGGCCATGGTCAGGAGAAGGATAGCTGCTTGCAGGCGGATCTTGAAGCCTGGAAGCTCATAATCCTTGTCTGATGATGAGGGGTCTGGAAGCACGAAACCGCCAGGGTCCTGGCGAATATTGCGGCAGAGTTGGGCGTGATCAATGTCGATCTGAATCGAATCCCATGTGACGTGCGGATACAGCAGCTCCGAATACAACGCCCCGTGGGCAGCGCTTCCGGTGACTCGATCGATTGCGTTGCGTGTGAGCTTAAGAGGCTCTTCTTCTGATATCCGCCCTTCGCAGTCGTGGACGCGGACCGCTCCCCGGTACTCGGTTGTCCCGAACAAGTAGCGCACGAGGATCGGATCGGTGGCGAGCTGCTTGTGTACATCACCCGGCATCCCGAGTTCGTCACAACCTTCGCTGTCACTGACAATGCTGCGAGCGATGTGAGAACAGTGGGACCGCAACGCCCCGCGGATCGACGTGCCCGGAAGTAGCAGTGAGGCCGTGTCCTCATGTGCGACTTTCGGATAAGTAGCATCCCCGTGATCGGCGCGATGCGTGTCATTGAGGTGCCAGTTGCGCAGTGGCGCTGCGGGTACCGTGTCTTCTTCCGGGGATTTGATGCCATCGGGTTTGTTCATTCCGACGAATAATCCCGCCGGAGCCTGCCACTCAATCTTGATGTTGGTTGATGCAGATTGACGGTCCAGGTTCTTGTCAGGCTCGATGTCTACAGGCGAGCGCTGGTCAAGTATGTTAGCAAGAACGCTAGTTGAATCCCCCCTTTCGCTCTGTGAACCTGGGACGACTACCAGCTTGCAGTCATGCCCAGCATTCTCGTCGAGCGATTCGATACGGCCCCAACCGGCCCCTGTCCTGCCTCCGAGGCTGATGAACTTGCCGTCGAGGAGTGTCACGATCGCTTGCAGGGCTTTCTTGACCAGCGTAGGGGGCGCAGGAGGTGTCCCCTTTGTTTCCTCGCGCTGTGTGGTGGACTGTGCTTCCTTGTTCTTTGTGGAGTCTGGGGCCGGATCCTGGGCCTCGGCACTGATTCGGATCTTGAAAGTCGTATCCACGGGCAGGTACTCGTACGCGAAAAGTGCGCCGTCTGCGGCCCCGCCGGTGGCACGGTCAATGGCTGTGCTCATGCGGTGGGGGAGAGCGCCTCTAGTGCGGTCCCACACCACTGCGTGGTGGAAGGTAAGAGCACTAGCCCGCAGCGGGAGAGATTCTTTGCCAGTGCCGACATCCCGACGCATCTCACCGCCCCACAGGCTCTTGAGCTCTTCCTTGCTGAAGCGAAGCTCATTCATGTGTTCTTCGAACGCGGCACGAATGGCTCCCTTGATGGAGCGACCCGGTAGGATCGCCTCGCCCAGCCCATTGCGCACGAAAGCGTTCGGCTGCACGGTCCGGTCGTCCTTGTCGGTTATGGGGCGCTCAGGTACTTCGTCGATGCCGCCGGAGTGCAGTGCGGAGACGACGCGCACGGGAATCGTCATGTCGTAGCGGTAGATGGTCATGAGACAGCCTCCGTTGGTGCTGTAAAGCTCTTACTCTTGGTCTTGAATAAGGGCAGCGTCGCTTCCGCCAGCATGGGGGAGTCCACGAGGAAGCGGCCGTATCCCTGGGGCGTGAGCTCACCGACGCCGATATGCCCGAGTGTTTCGAGTGCCCCCAGATCGTCCGGGGCGATACGCACTCTGAACACGGAACCCGCTTGGACCGCCAGCCTCGTGGCACGAGGTGCGTTATCCCTCGGCGACCACGAGTCCACACGCCGGTGACGGATCGCAGTCAGAATCCGTTTGCGATTCTTTCTGTCCGAGCCTTGATCGGGGCAGCGATGGGGAGCGTCGTCATCAGTGCACTCCTGAATGACCGTGATCGGAACATTGGCTCGCCTGAATGCGAGCTCCAGATCCGCAACGCTCCCGCCCGGTCCCAGTGCGTTCGAACGAGCGAGAACGTCGGACGTGAACCACAGAGACACAACCTCGGTGGGATCAGAGGACGAGGCCTTGGTCTCCCCATTGGTTACAGGACCCTCTACCGGGGGCGGGGTGCTTCCCACTGGGGTGAAGGTGCTGCCCACAGTGCAGCGGGCACGCCCGAAGGTACCCGTGAGCTTGCGTGATCCGAGGAAGGCTGGCTGCTCAGTAATGCCGAGGTCGAGCGTAAGAGGTGAAGCTTCGGATGCGGCATCGGTGCCGTGAAGCTCGCTCAGTAGCTGTTTCGACACGACAATCGAGGCGTGCAGCGTCAAACCGGCGGGCAAGGCGCGCACGAGGAACAACTGCCCGTCTTTAGCGGCACCGGTTTCCGAATTGATCGCCGTCGACTGTCGACCGATCAGTGAAGGCTTCCCGATCCAACCCGTGACGGGAGTACTGATCGGTTCGACGAATAGATAGCGGCCACGTACAGGGATCGTGTTCTTGCCACATTTCTGTTCGTTGATTGGAATGTGCCTGTTGAATAGCGTGCAGGGTTCCTGATCGTCTTGTTTATTCTCTTTATCCTCTTTATCCTCTTTATCCTCTTTATCCTCGTCAACCTTCTCTTTCTCGAGAACGAAAGGAACGGGCAATCCGGCGACATCCTTATAAACCGGAAGAGCATCGCTGATGCGCAGGTCGCCACTGATGATCGCGGAGTTCACGAAGTCATTGCCCTGATGCTTCTTGCGCAGCAGCCCGTGCAGCCACGGGACCAACACGGTTCCGCGCAGGAAGTCCAACGACCGTACCTCGTTGGAGAAAGGGACCTCGTAGGAGACAACCGGAGATTCAAGAACGATGTCGAGGAACGTTTCGTACCAGGTCGTGTCACCGAATTCTGACTGCTGAGAATTGCGAATCTTGATGTCTTGGGGGCTGTCCTTTGGAAGATCCTTTGGCGGGTCTTGGATTTCCGGCAAGCTCTTCCGAACGCGGCTCTGCAGACAATCTGCGACGGCCTTCACATCTGCCGACGAATATGTGGGGGTGTCGTCGTTATCTGGGTTCTCCAGGATCCGTCTCAGCGCGTCGGCGGCTTTCTTATCCTGCAGGTCAGTGTTCGTGTAGTCCGTGTCGCTGACCGCCACCGTGCACTCTCCGTCGCCTCCGCTGCGGCCCGAGCCAATGCCTCGCACCATGAGGCCCGCGACTCCCAGGAGGAAGCGTGCGGCCTCAATCGTCGATTTACCGGAGGGCTCAGCTCCGGCCTCGTCGATGAGCGTGAAGGTGCCCGTGAGGATGCCGGCCGCTGCGCGTTCCGTGAAGCGCAGGAACTGGTTGCGCGCGATCCCCGTCTTTGGGTCGATGGACAGGGACACCGTGTCGTGGACCGGGATCGACGAGGCCGGGGTCGCGTCCGAGAAGAGAACGTGACGCGGGTGGGGGGTTGAGCCCGGCTCACTGTTGGGGTCCTGGCCGAAGAGCCACAGGGCAAAGCTGGTCCACTTCCCGTCCTTCTGCCCGTCGAAGGCTCGCGCCGCCAGCATCGCCTGCTCGCGCAGGACACCCGCGATGACCGTGCCGCGCACGACCGGCTTGTCGTTGCTGCGCTCGATTGTTGAGTGTGTGCGTCCTGCCTGGCCCACGCCCGTGGACACGCCCCAGTCGGACGTGAACACGATGGTTACGTGGCCGCTCGCGGTAGGAGAAGTGGTAGGTGAAACGGTGGTCACTGGGCACCTCCTGCGTTGGATTCGTCTGCTGCTTCCTGGGAGCCGACGCAGTCGGCGTCCCTGCTAATCCGTGAAGCGAGGTAGCGGTCGGGCAAGTTTTCAGACAGATCGATGAGGTCCAGGAGCCATCGCACCTGCTCGATGCAATCCTCAGTTATTTCGTCAGAATTGGAGAGGCGGGCCTGCGAGGGCAGCGGCCCCAACGCCTTCACGAGCGTCTTCGTGCCCCGCGCGTTCTCCTGCGCATCCGTCCACTCAAGGCGGATCAAGCAGATGGGGTGGTTGCAGCGCTTCGTTATCCTCTCCTTGTCGTTCGACTTTTGCTCGTCGTCGTCCGACTTTTGCTTGTCGTTGTCGATCTGCTCCTGCGTCGCGAACGTCTTTTCGTTGTCTTTCAGGACGTAGCCGAGGCACTCGGATCGCGCCGTATCTTCCTTGGGAACCGTGACATAGCGAGCGAGGAGCTTGACAATGCGGTTCGCGCGGGCACGCGGGAACGGGTCGCCGGTGGTCTGCGTGGGGTCGTCCGGGTTCTTGCCGTCGAAGGCTGCGACCGCCTGAAGGATGCGCGCCCAAGAGAACAACGTGTGCGACGTCGTGGTGGGTGTTTCCTCGGACGAGGTCGTGGTTGCGTCCCCGATCCGATCCGGCGCGTAGTGGCCGACCAGGAAGGGGCGCTGCGTGCGGCCCTTGTACTCGTTTAGCGTGTCCTCCGGGTCGAGGACCGTCGCGTCGCGCAGGACATGGAAGTTGATCGTCGAACAGGGGACCATCCCCGGCTTCTTGCCAAGCTTCTTTCCTCGCGACACCAGCTCTTCCGCCAGGTCGTAGGCGATGTGGAACGGGAAGTTGCGGCCCACGATGGCCACGCCCGCCGAGGCGGTGAGGGGGCCCTTCTTCGGCGCACCAGCGACCGTCGCGAGAACAGAGAGTAGACCATCCTTCTCCGTTAGGTCCTCGTAGTGGCGGATATAGGCTTCCGCGAAGGGAATCGCGTAGCGTCCGTCCGTGTAGACCGTGACATCGTCGCCGCCGACCAGCACGGGAACCACGGGAGGTCCCGGTAGTTTGTCTTTCCTCGCAATTTTGGTGACCTCGTCCCAGGCCTTGGCTACCGCTTGCTTGACGACCCCGTCGAGGCGGTAGTTCACTTCCATGACGAACCATTGAAAACGAGAGTGCTTCTCGCCGTAGGGGCGAACGCGAGGGGGTCTCTTTCCGCACGGGTTGGGTTTCCTCAGATACGGTGCTTTGGCGAGCATATCGAGCGTGTTGTTCGTCTTCTTGAATGCCTCGCCGAGGTCACGCATGATCGCGCCCACTCCATTCCCGTCAATGTGAATCACACCGACGGAAGGAAGCTCCGAAACAGTGTTGGGGGCGTCGCTCTCGTTGGGAGCGTCTTGGAATGCCTTCTCCAGCTGGAACGGGTCCTCATACAGATCGGTAATCGAGCCCTCGGGATCCTCCGAAGTGTGCTGGCGTTTGACGACATCCTCAAGCTGGAGGCGACGCGCCGAACGCGACCATGCGCGCTTGACGCGAGATGGGAGCGACAGGGAACGGCCTTTGTCCTTTCCAGTCTGTGTTGGGATCTGCTCTTCCCTATCCCTATCCGCCAGAAGCGGAACACCCAGGTCTTTCGCGAGCTCCCGGATGTTTCTTTCATCCTCGTCGGTGAGTGGGGTTGAGGCGGGGAGGGCCGATTCTTCGGCTCTTTGAAGGAATGGAAACTGTGGGAAGCGCACCGCCGCCGGACGGCGGTTCAGCGAGTACTCACTGAAGGCCCGGTCGAGTCGTTCCAGGTCCGCCGGATCAACCGGGCCAGATGACGTTTCAATGAAGACCCCCGTGACATCGAGGCCGGGGGCATCGGTCAGCGCCCGCCGCGTCACCTGCGTGATGAGTCTTTTTGCGAGGACCTCCGGCTGACCCTCCTTTCCCGTGAATCGGACGATCACCTTGCCCGAGGAATCGGAGACCCAGAAATCTGTCCGTCGCTTACTTTTGCCGCGTCTATTCCTGCTGCTGAGACTCTGTACTGCCTTTGTTACCCAGTGGGACAGCAGCGTGATCTCGAAGGACGCGCCGATCTGCTCGCGCAGACGAGGCGAGGAGAAGATGAAGGGCTGGTTGCTGTTCGTCTGCAGCATGACGAGGGTGTGCTTCATTGCTTATGAATTCTTCGTAGATGAAGGGGTATCGGAGGGAATAGTTTGAAGGAGTGCGTAAATATCGGACTGTAGTCTGCCCTGAGCATTATTCATCGTTGCATTCATCGTTCCGTTAATTATTGGAATCTCAGCTTTCTCAAAGCCGTTCTCGTGTGTTATTAAATTAAAATCTGGCGCGTATGCGATTAATGCCTGTGTGTCAATCTTTCTGCCGGTGATCCTAGTGAGAATTTCAACTCGGTCTTCTTTGTCTCTTAGGAAAGATTCGGTGACAATAATAAGGTTGTATTTGTGAAGCTTTTCAAGTTCGCTTTCGTCAATCATTATATCGACGGTCGGATTGATCAGGTGGGGCATGTCTTTGATGATATTTTTGGCATTTCTTCCTTGTTGATTATCTCCGATGATAAATATCTTTCGGTCGGCGAAGGATCGTGTCATCTTGATGATCTGATCCCTAACTTGCTTGTCTTCTGTAATGGCCTTAAGTGTGTTCTCTTTTGTCCAGTGTTTGTTTTTGCAATAGGTTACAGCGAAGCCAATGATCCAAAGAACGGTGCCGGAAATGATTCCACCGAGCGCGTTTGTGAGGATGTCATTCATATTTCTAGTCCCATTTGTCTGTAGTGTTGTTTATGCGGCCACAGCGTCTATGACGCCCATGCCGAAGCTCGTGTGTGAGCCGACGTTCGTGTATGCGGATAGCGCCATGAGGCGCGAAAAGACGCGGGTCGCTTCGGCACCCTCGACGCCGCTAATGCGCAGGTGGCCCTCGTGGGCTGGGATCCGACGCGAGCTCAGGCGGCCCTGGCCCGCATTGCGCGGCATGGCCAGTGAAACAAGCGACGCGCGCGTGAAATCCTGCGTCGCCAGCACCTTCGCCATAGCATCCCGGTCGATGCGCGGGGGAGCGAGCCTCCGATTCCACGCCCACCAGCGCTGCTGCAAGCTCGTCGCAATCGTCGCCGGCGACAAGTTCGGCACATGATTCCCCTTCGACGAAAACGTCGTCGGCGTCACCAGGCGTATCTCCCACGTGGTGTCCTGATCGCGCTCGGCCAGCTCCTCCCACGACGCCTGGTTGACGATCTGGCCCTCGGTCGCAACCAGCACCGCGTCATCCTCGGTTCCCGCCCCAAGACGCATGACGCCACCCCACGACAGCCACGCGTCCAGCGTGTCGACCAGGCGATCGTCCAGAAAGCGCACCTCAACCCCGAATCTGGACTCCGAATGGCTCAGCTCGCCCAGCGAATAAGGTTTTACTCCTCCTGACCCGTGAACCGGCCGATGTGCCAGCGTCGGGAACCTCGCCGCCCTCGCCGGGCTGACCCCCGGCGGCAAGTCCAGCACCGCCGACAGGGCAGCGTGAAGCCGCCTCGGCGTGGCTGGCACCCCCTCGGGCGCGTCAAAGCTCACGTAAACGGATGCTGGCATCGGTGCCTCCCATCACTCGCGTGTGACTGCCATCTCCGACCGTACCACAGGTGGGGCGACAGATCACGTCCAACTGTCAAAGAAGCTGTGTAACCCTATCGCTCCGCACGCGGGCTTGTTGAAGCGTGAAAGTTAGGTCGAAGGTCGGCGGCAACTGTCAATGCATGAAGAAGTGTCAAGCGGACTGTTGATGGAGAAGTGGCTCCTGAAGCCTCGGGCGTGACCAAGGTGTCTGCCCGAGCGGTAGGCGGCCCTCCTAACCTTCGGCCGCGCAGCGCGCGCGGGGAGTAGGAGTCATAGGGGGAGTAGGAGTAACAGTCAACAACACCCCCCGGCCCGCCCCTCACTGTCCCTCGCCATACCTCCCTCACCCCCAAAAGGTCAAGAATTCTTAAAATGTGAAACTCTCTAGGAGGTTTGTCAGCAACCTTGTAATCATTGTGAAATGGCGCGTTGTCTGGACTTGCCCAGGGACCGCGTCCCTACCAGCACAGAAACGAGGAATGATGATGCATCAACGCTCATGGAAGACCCTCATCGCGGGAGGAGCCGCCCTCGCAGTCGGCCTCACCCTCTCCGCGTTTGGGGCCCCCACCCACGCGGAAGGCGTCGCGGGAATCACCTCCGAGGCTCGCGCCCAGGACGAGGTCATGAACTACGCGGTCAACCTGCCCGCCACCGCCTCGCGCTACGACTTCAACGCGGCCGTCTCGCAGGCCTCGGAACACGGCGTCGTCCTGGCCCAATACCCCGAATTCAACTCCTTCTTCGTCCAATCCGTGAAGGCCGCCTACGCGCCCGACCTCGGCAAGAGCCTCGTGGCCTCCGGCATCTCCTACGACTCCATCGGACCCACCCGCTTTAAGACCGTCACCGGCGACGAAGTCCGCACCGAACAGCCCACGAAGACCGAATCCGAAGAAGCGGCGGTCAATGAGGCCGCAGCCGTCCACGACACCGGCCTGTCCGCCGACTCCCAGCTCAACGACTTCACCCCCGACGAGGGAGACGCCAACGCCTGGGGCCTGACCGCCATCGGCGCGATCGACGCCCAACAGGTCGACGTGCCCCGCGAAAAGGTCACCGTCGCCGTCATGGACACCGGCATCGACCCCGACCACAAGGACCTCAAGGACAACCTCGACGCCTCGCGTTCCGTGGGCTGCCAGGTGAACGGTATCCCCAACCAGGATCCCAGCGCATGGAAGGATGACCACTACCACGGCACGCACGTCGCCGGCACCATCGCCGCGGCGCACAACGCCTACGGCGTGGACGGCGTCGCCCCCAGCGCCACGATCGTCGCGATCAAGACCTCGAACGAGGCCGGCTCCTTCTACCCCGAATACGTCGCCTGCGCCTTCGACTGGGCGGCCGAACACGACGTCGACGTGTCCAACTCCAGCTACTACATGGACCCCTACGCCTTCTGGATGCCCAACGAGGCCTCCCAGGCCGCGGGCCTCGAAGCGGCCTCGCGCGCGGTGCGCTACGCGAAGGACCACGGCGTCGTTAACTTCGCCGCCGAAGGCAACTCCAACGACGACCACGACAACCCGACGACCGACAACGAATCCCCCAACGACGTTGAGGGCGCGGCCGTCGAACGCAACGTCGCTGGCGGTATCGACGTGCCCGCCATGCTCAACGACGCCGTCCTGTCGGTCTCCGCGGTGAAGCTACCCACCGGCGCCGACCCGGCCACCGCCAAGCTCGAACGCGCCGGCTTCTCCAACTACGGCAAGAACTCCGTCGACGTCGCGGCCCCCGGCCAGCGCATCTGGTCCACCATGCCCACCTGGGAGAAGGAACCGCCCTTCGGCTACCTGTCGGGTACGTCCATGGCCACCCCGCACGCCGCGGGCGTCGCCGCGCTCATCAAGCAGATCCACCCCGACTACACGGCCGACCAGGTCATCGCCCTCATGAAGAAGCAGGCGAACGAGAACTTCGACCGCCTCGCCGAACCCACCGACGGCAAGGAATACCGCGGCGCCGGCCTGGTCAACGCCCTGGCCGCCGTGCTCAAGGACCAGCCGCGTCCGGTCCTGGGCAGCATCGAGTACTCCTACGACGGCGCCACCGACTGGCGTCCCCTGGCCGATGCGCACCTCGCAGGCACGATCTACGTGCGCGCCACCGTCTCCGGCCCCGTCACCAAGGCGACCCTGACGGTCATGAACCAGGAGCCCGTCACCGGGGAGGGAACCGGCGCCTTCACGGGCAACGACATCACCCTCATCGCAGGCCCCTACGACACGGCGACCTTCGACACGACAGACCCCTTCTCCTCGGTGACGCTCAGCGCCGAGGGCCGCAACAAGGACGAGCGCGCCGATGACGACGTCACCGACGCCGTGCACTTCCACGTGGACGACTCCGCCCACGAGGGCGGCTCCTGGGTCAACGACGCTGCCGGCTGGAAGTACTGCTACGAGGACTCCACCTGCGCGAAGAACCGCCCCGTCACCATCGGCGAGGACACCTACTACTTCGACGCCAACGGCCTCATGGTCACCGGCTGGGCCTCCTACAACGGGGCCTGGCACTGGATGAGCGCCTCCGGCCGCGCCGCCACCGGCTGGGTGAACGACCGCGGCACCTGGTACCTCCTCGACGACACCGGCGCGATGGTGACCGGCTGGGCCCAGGTGGGCCAGAGCTGGTACTACCTGGCCTCCTCCGGCGCGATGACGACGGGTTGGGCGTCCATCAACGGCGCCTGGTACTACCTGGACGCATCGGGCGCCATGGCGACCGGCTGGGTTAACGATGGCGGCACCTGGTACTACCTGACCTCCACCGGCGAGATGGCCCGCGGCTGGGTCAACGACGGCGGCACCTGGTACTACCTG
>ENA-OWLE01000271-OWLE01000271.1-metagenome-genome-assembly--contig:-NODE-271-length-11100-cov-13.753373_pt1 | contig 11100 bp, 10 predicted proteins | sample MGYA00245345_ERZ651094 | MGnify/ENA primary metagenome ERZ651094 (study PRJEB26857, sample SAMEA4031770) | metagenome | biome: human; feature: oral; material: saliva | place: Philippines | collected 2014... | reverse complement strand
AATCGGAAATTCTAATTCCCTTATGTGCTTCCGAATCAATATCGAGCTTAGGTTCATCAAATTTCATGATAACTGCACCAATACCACAAAGAATGATAAGAGCAACACAGAATGCGATGATAAAGTCATACCCAAGACTATGAAGCATTAAAATTCCTAAGAACGGACCTACTGCAGCAGCTAAAGAAGTAGATAAACCATAGTAGTTAATCCCTTCACCACGACGAGACTGAGGAATGATAGCTGCTACGATTGTACTTGTAGCAGTCGATGTAATACCATAAGCAAAGCCATTTAAGAAACGAACGCTATCAAGCATCAATAAATTAGGTGTATAGAAATACATGGCTGTAGATACTAAATAGATTAATAAGCCAAGATACAGCATCTTACGACATCCTAAGACACTTATAAATCGCCCCGCCAACAAGCGTGCCACAACGGTACCGATAATATAAATACCAACAGCCAAGCCAGCTTGACTCGCCGTAGCATGGAGGTTATCCTTCGCTACAACGGCTATAATAACGATCAATAAATAGTAAATCAAAAATACTAAGAAATTAATCAAAGTATTGAGGACAAAGGATTTTGTCCATAAGGCATCTTTAGCCTTATCCATAATATCAACTCCATTTTCTAAAATGATTGTCACCCAATATATGACAACGGTTAATTATAGACCTCTCATTTCAAAAAACAAGAATTAAAATGTTATACACCTCATAAATATTATTTATATTACACTTTATAAATCAATATTATTGCTATTTATTTCCATTTTTTGAAACTCATATAAATTTACGATAATAAAAACACCTTTAACAGTTAGCAGAGAGTTCAAAAGTCTCAACGCCAACCATTAAAGGTGTAATTCTTAGATCGATTCAGTTTTAATCTATTCAGTTTTAATCTATTTAGTTTTTAAACCACAAGCCTTAAAGAAATTCTTATATGCTTCTGCCTTTTTCGCAAGGCTCAAGGGATACGCACGCGATGTTGATGGTAATCGTGTCAATGTTAGTTCTCGACCATTATATACATAAGGTATAGTTTCGCCCGTTTTAGGTAATTTTACCTTTTCCGGTAAAAGGCTTAACAATATTTCTGTTGCCTTACCACCGGTAGTGCCAATATGTTTGCACTGTGGTACTTGTTCCAATACTTCAGCGAGCGGTACAGGTTCAACAACCTTTAGGAACGCATCTGATGCATTCCCTTTTTCTCGAATAGCTTTTAAAACGGTAGGACAAGAGGCAATGCCAATCTCAGATAAGAATGCTTTTATCTTATCTGCATCAAAGGCCTTTTCCTCACCTTTTCTAAAGTAATCCTTATCATCAAAGAATACTATACCGTATACGCGCCACATATCGTTTTGGAAGTTAGGATAGTGGAATTCCATAGATCGTTTTTCAGAAGCTGGTGGGAATGTTCCCATCATCATAACCGTTGCATTCTTTGGCAAGAATGGCGGAAATGGTCTTGTTTCAATTACGTCTGCCACTGAGTATCAACTCCTTTCACAATCTATTATGAACTCAACGTTCACCATAACAAATGACCTATGTCACATACCACCCATTATTGACCAATTGGCTGAGATACCAAGGTATTGATATGGTCAAAGCCAACTGGCGTTGGAGATACGAGGTATAAACATACTACGGCAGCCACGGCAAAGCCAATCGCCAAGTAAGAGAAGCTGCCATTGCGAGGAAATTCATATAAGCCAAAGAGGCGAATACCTATAGCCGCACCGATAGCAGTAATCAAAGAAGGAATAGAGAAAATATTATAGCACCCAAATACTACCATGAGACCTGCATAACCACCCACCACAGTAATCATAGGTAACATACGATCCATAGGATTTGGTATAGAACGGGTAAGAGCTGCTGGATAGTAAGAAGCCTCTACACCAAACATCCCCAAGAATAGATTAAAGTCAGCCCAAATAATTTCCCAAGGACCTCTAAAGGCATCTCGATGATTACCTGCGTACCAAGCAAAGCCTGTAATGATTAAAATCGCCAAGCCCGCACAGATAAAGTAGTAGTCACTAGGAATTTTAGGACCTACATAAGCACCTATCGCTGTGACTACAGCACTCAAGATAGATGTTACTACGACACGGTGTAATCGAGGTCGTTTGTTTTCAGGAATGCGTTTATATACAGTGGCTAGCAATTCTAATACGAAGCAGGCCATAAAAATGGCAATACCTGCTGCAGGCACAAAGAATGCAGCAACTATGCTCAAAATAAAGGGAATGCACAAGCGCCACTTCGGGAATAAAACAAGGTCTTTATAATCCAAGCGAACATCTTGTGTTTCCATAGTAAAGTTGTTGTACACTACAAAAAGCAACATAAAGGCGATTACATCAACAGCAGTAGCACCCCAAATCAATAGAGTAGGCACTATAATCATAGATAAAGCCACCCCAGATACGCGAGATAGTCCAGCAGCTGCTAAGCCCAGTAATAAAAATGGTATTAAAGCAGAAATAATTTCGAACATAATAATCCTCCCATCATTGTATAAATTTAAGTATATAGTATCTACTACACTACATCAAGGAGAGATATATTTTTTCATAGCTAGTCGCTTTCGTACCGCGGTGGTAGAACAGCCCATGACCTGTGCAATCTTGGCCACCCCATACCCTTGAGCACGAAGATTTTTAATCTTATTTTCGTCTAAATTTAGAGCATTGGTCCGTATTTCAATACCTTGCTCACGCAAATACATTGAAACCGTAGCTCCGCGAATGCCATAGGCTAAACCGATATCATCGGTGCTCATGTGGTGCTGTATATATAAATAAGCCATCTCCTCTACGCGTTGAGGTTTACGAGCCTTAGGTGTCATAGAAATCCCCATATGCCGCAACACATGGTGAACCTTCCAACGAGATACGCCATACATTCGAGCAATAGCATCTGTACTATTTCCACTTTTATAGGCCCTACAAATGCGCACTACATCAACAGATACATTCTTACTCGATCCCTGACAAGCCAAACCATATTCTCTCATTCGACTTGCCATAGTAGTAATGGACACATCATACCGCTTTGCCAAGGAATGTAGGGACCACTTCCCCGTCTCATACAAGGCCTGTACGTGAACCATGTTGATTTCCTTTTTAAGGGGCCGCCGCGCAATATCGTACGCTTTCATACGGCGCATAATCGTATCAACACTACACTGAAAATAGTCTGCTACATCACGAACACTCCACTGCTTATCTACATATAACTGCTCTAATAACTGTTTTGGTATAACCCGCACATTACGATACATAATATCACCTTTCCTTATGGACGAACTCCCTTCCCTATTATTGTGAAAGGTCCATCAAGAAAAGACAATACAAAAGAGGTTCCTAATAGTCACATAGGTGACCAATAGGAACCCCTTTCAAAATGTAATTATATGCACCACATACGATAAGTGTAATTCTTGTGGCTATCACAATATCTATGCACAAACCATCAATATATCTATGTGCTCTCCAATTACCAGCACAATTATTATACTGATTTTGACTAGCGATATCTCCGCTCAAGAGCTTTAGGCTTACCTAAAATAATAGACCACTTCATCCCCTCTTTGAGAGCGTGATTAGATTTACGACCGCGAACCGAGGTTACAGCTGGAGCAGTTGTAACACCTGCCTTTTCAACAAGGACACTCCCCTCTTTAGAAACTTTATCTCGTTTAAACTCGGCTAATCGCTCATGTAAAGGAGTCTCTGTAACAGCCTCACGACCTAAGCGAGTCGTATTTGACGTATCTGACGCATTCGGCATACTCGTTGTATAACTTGATGCGCTGCTAGTGCGTTTCTTAGGTAAAACCTCAAAATCTTGTTCTGTAGCTGTAGCTACCTCATCTTTTGGACGATTTTCAAATGATATCTCATCTACTTTAGGAATAGAATCGTAGCGCCCCTGCTTATCATACAACAAGTCTTGACCTGAAGGTTCTTCAACCTTGCGTTCTATGGAGATGCCGTATTCGCGCTCCATATCCTCCCAAGTCTGACTTGAAGTTCCATAGTTATCATAGTTGTCATACTCATCAGACTCTTCGGTATTCTTACCTCTTATAATAGAAAAAGCAACATAGGCGATGATACCTAAAATAATGATAGGGTTATGCGAAAAGATGGATAGCACTGTAGACAAAATAGAGTCCATAGCTACTCCTATTCACTATCTGCTAAGTTTTCACGCATTTTAGTGTCTGCAATAATATTGTTCATATTGTAGTAATCCATAACGCCAAGATTACCGTTTCTAAAAGCTTCTGCCAATGCTTTAGGAACTTCAGCTTGTGCTTCCACAACCTTAGCTTGCATGTCTTGTGTTTTAGCACGCATTTCTTGTTCTGTAGCAACAGCCATGGCACGACGTTCTTCGGCACGAGCTTGAGCAATTTTCTTATCTGCTTCCGCTTGGTCAGTTTGCAATTGAGCACCAATGTTACGGCCCACATCTACGTCAGCGATATCGATGGACAAGATTTCGAATGCAGTACCCGCATCAAGACCTTTGCCCAATACAGTACGAGAGATATGATCTGGATTTTCTAGTACATCTGTATGCTCTTCAGAGGAACCTACAGTCGTTACGATACCTTCGCCAACACGGGCGATAATAGTAGCTTCACCAGCACCACCAACGAGGCGGTCAATATTAGCACGTACAGTTACACGAGCGCGAACCTTGAGTTCGATACCGTTTTTTGCTACTGCAGAGATAATTGGTGTTTCAATCACTTTAGGATTAACAGACATTTGTACCGCTTCCAATACATCGCGACCTGCAAGGTCGATAGCTGCAGAACGTTCAAATGTCAAAGGAATAGATGCTCGTTCAGCGGCAATCAACGCATCTACGACACGGTCAACGTCACCACCTGCAAGGTAATGCGCTTCTAGCTGATTTACGTTTACATCAAGGCCCGCTTTATTAGCTTTAATCAAAGGCATTACGATTTGGGATGGATTTACACGACGTAAACGCATACCTACGAGTGTAAAGATACCAACATTAACGCCCGCTGCAAGAGCAGATACCCAAAGGCCTAATGGCACAACATACATTAACACCATAATCCCTATCAGTAGAATGGGAATCAAAACTAAAATACCTACATCCATAATAACCTCCATTATATACGACGATGTGGTGAAAGCTTAATCGCGCTTTCTAACAATATTGCGGCCTCCTACAACACGAAGCACCACAATCGGTGAACCGGCATCGATGAAGTCCCCTTCAGTTACAACATCTACCAAATTACCATCAATTTTAGCAATACCTGCAGGGCGCAGTGTAGTATGAGCTACGCCTTCTTTACCAGCTAAGTCCTCTAATACATCATTAGATACATAGCCAGCCTTGGTCGTAGATCGTTGCCCTAAGGTAAACAATTTGCCTATCCAAGTCTTTTCAAAGTGATTAAAGAACACGATAACAAGGACAATTAGCAAGGCCGTTAATCCTAGTACTGCATACAGCGCTTCCGTACCTTCTCCAAGAGCTACAAAAACGCCCCAAAGGAATACACAGTAACCGATGAGCCCTAAAATACCACCTGGTACAACGAGTTCTACCGCCATCAAGGCAATCCCTATAGCCATCCAAAGTAAAAACTCCATAGGCCCTCCTCTCTATAATTAATTTTATACAACTTATATACTCATTATACAATATTAAAAATAATTTATAAAGATAATTACTAATATATGAATCTATTTTATAAAGAAGAGCTCATAGGTCTATCGAACTAATCATTAATAAATGCTAGGAATATTATAAAGACATATTACCTCCCTTTACGAGTAATTGTGTAAAGAATAAATAAGCTAACTAAAAACGACTACTTTCACAGATAATCTGCCCCCATTTTCTTGGACTGATATAAATCTGATCTAGTAGTCGTTTATAATAAGAAGTAAAAACAAATTAGGCTTATAAACGCAAAGATTTATATGGTAGCCTTACTAACAACTTGAATTATACTTCAGTTTTTTTCAATTGGTCATTACCAACGCCTGTTTTTTGAAGAATCAACAAGCTAATACTCATCGCCATACCTACTACAGTAGCAAGGCCCATACCTTTTAATACTACAGGACCTACCGCAAGTTCTGCACCGCTAAGACCTACAACAAGGATAACAGATGTAAGAATCATGTTAACAGGGTTTGTGTAGTCTACTTTACGTTCTACTAACATGCGCAAACCAGATGCTGCGATGATACCGAACAAGAGAATGGATACGCCACCCATAACTGGTACCGGAATAGCATGGATTAGAGCTGCTACCTTACCTACGAAGGAAATGATCATCGCTAGAACTGCAGCGCCACCGATTACCCATACGCTGAAGCAACGAGTGATAGCAAGTACGCCGATATTTTCACCGTATGTCGTATTTGGTGTAGCACCGAAGAAACCAGAAAGGATGTTAGCAAGGCCATCACCGAGCAAGGAACGTTGTAAGCCTGGATCTTTCATTAAGTCTTTACCAACGATGTTACTAGTTACAACCAAGTGACCAACGTGCTCTGCAAATACTACGAAGAGAGCTGGCATAATCATGATGATTGCATTAATATCGAATACAGGCATGCCGTAGAATTGCGGCAAAGAGAACCATGGAGCAGCTTCTACACCAGAGAAGTCAACAACGCCCATAATAGCGGATAAAATATAACCGGAAACAACACCGATAAGCACAGGAATAACGGCTAAGAAGCCACGGAACACAACAGTACCAAGCAAGGTAACAACTAAGGAAAACATAGAGATAAAAATAGCTTGGCTGTGGCTCATGCCTAAATCTTGATTACCAATAAGGCCAGACATGCTCATCGCTACTGGCGCTAATTCCAAACCGATAATAGCTATAATAGCACCCATCGCTGCTGGAGGGAATAACTTATCGATCCAACGAGTACCAATATAACGAACAAGAATAGATAAAATCACAAAGGAAAGGCCAAATACAACGAAGGCACCCTTTGCCGCTTCATAGCCAAGACCTGCAGATAATACACCTGCTACAGGAGCGATAAAGGCAAAGCTAGAACCGAGGTAAGCTGGAATTTTAAATTTACACACAAATAAGTATAGTAATGTACCAATACCATTCATAAATAATGCCGTAGCTGGATCTACGTTCAGTAAATAAGGCACCAATACAGTAGAACCAAACATAGCGAATAAATGTTGAAAACTAAGTGGCAACATTTGACCCCAGGACGGGCGTTCTTGGATATCAATATAATCCTTCATCTTTTCTCCTCACACACAATACAACTACATTGCATTTATACAGCACCTCATAAGAGATGCTATATAAATCCACACTAAATATATTCACCTTATACTACATAAGTTAAATATCAACGTTCAGACCTAGGACGTCTACGGATAGGCTTTTTAGTCTCTCTCGGTCTGAATGGACCAGGCATTTCCGTTTTTTGAGGACGCTTCGGAGCAGCTGGCTTGAAACGACTTTGCGTTTCTTCGCGCAACGATGGCAACGCCTCAGCGGTACCAATTTGTTTTACACCTTCTACATTACGACGTCCCACACTTGCTAATAAACCAACAGCCATGAAGTTCATTAACAAGGATGAACCACCATAACTAACAAAGGGCAATGGAACCCCCGTTACAGGCATGATACCGCAAACCATGGCGATATTAAACAAGGCCTGACCACTGATGAGCAGTGTAATGCCCATAGCTAACCATCTACCAAAATCATCACGGGCCTTATTAGCAATACGGAATCCATAGTAGGTGAAAGCTGCTACCAAGATAACAACAAATACAGCGCCAAGGAAACCCATTTCTTGAGCCCATACAGCAAAGGCAAAGTCTGTATGTGCCTCAGGCAAGTAAAAGTACTTGGATGTACCTTGCATAAAGCCTTCTCCAAGGAAGCCACCAGAACCAACGGCTAATAAACCTTGTACAGTTTGGTAACCCATATCTTGTGCATGAGGCCATGGGTCAAACCAAGACAGAATACGTTCCCATCTGTATGGCGATGAACGAGCTGCAACAAAGCCAAGGAGCCCCGCCACAGCAAAGGTACCGCCAAAGAATTTCCCATCAAAACCAGATAAAAAAATCAGAAGAAATGAGAATCCTACAGTCAATACAGCTGTACCCATGTCAGGTTGCTTAAATGTTAAGGCCGCAAATATTATAGGCCATACTAATAATGGCAAGATATAAAGTATTCGCTGTTTAAAATAACCTTTCCAATCTCTCAGAAAACTAATATGGCGACGCTCACTCCACTTCCGCATCGTGCTCAGCTTAGCCGCAGTCCATATGAGAGCAGCTAGTTTAGCAAACTCAGATGGCTGTATAGATACAGGACCTATTACAATCCACCGACGTGCACCATTAATAACAGCACCAATGAGCAAAACTAAAACCATACCAGCTAATGTGATAAACATGATGCGTTGCAGCATATGCGGCTTCTGCAACTGTCGATAATCATAGCGATATAATATTATACCTACGGCCATCGACAAAAAGAGAAAGCCCATATGTTTACCAAAGTAACCCCAAAGGCTTGTATTCTCATAGATAGAGCTAATATAAGTTGCACTAAAGATATTTACGCTACCTATAATAGTAATAAGCAGTACCGATAGCAACATACCTTGTAGATCATTTTTTAAGAGTGAGCCCCACCGACTATCCCCCTTATTCGGTGTTTCCATATTAAGCCTCCTTTTGTACTTTTGGCTTAATTGCTTCTAAGCGGAAAATAGGTTGCCCTTTTTTGCTAAATTTCTCTTCATATTCAGTTTTAACGTTTGGAAGATCTGTACTATGTAAATCATAGGTTACATTTTTAAGCTCCCAGCCGCATTCTTTGAATTCCTCAAGAGAGAACATAAATAAGCCTTCATTATCTGTCTTGAAATGTACTTCACCACCATCTTTTAAAAGCCGAGCATAGCGGTCAAGGAATGTGTGGTATGTAAGGCGACGTTTTGCATGTTTCGCCTTAGGCCATGGATCACAGAAATTGATATAGAAGCGATCCACTTCACCAGGTTCCACAACCTCTTCGATACCTGCAATATCAAAGAGACATACCTTAGCATTATCCCGTTCCCCTTCAAAGATTTTTTGTGCTGCGTAGTAAATAACACCAAGCTGTACTTCGAAACCTACAAAGTTAGCATCTGGATATGTTTCAGACATGCCCGCAATAAAGCGGCCTTTCCCAGTACCAAGTTCCATATACAATGGACGCTCTGGATGAGCAAATAACTCACGCCATTTGCCTTTATGTTCTTCATGTCCAGACAAAATAATATGAGAGTCATATTCGTGAATAGCTTCATCAATCCACGGTTTTCTACGAAGACGCATACTTTCTCCTTACATCTATTTCAATAATGTATTATCAATATTTAGTATTACAGGTCACATACCTATCTTATTAATTATAGAAAAGGGGAACTTAAACGTCAATTACATTTCCCCTCATTACCACATAAAAAAGACCTACTTCCGAAGAAGTAGGTCAATATTTTATTCAAAAATCATAGCTTCTAGATTTTCTATTTGATATTTACTTAGTCCAAGCTCGGATAAACTCTTTTCAGATGCACTGAATAGATTATTTTTACCAACTCGAGTACCTAATGCTGCTGCCGCTACCAATTCACGATCTAATTTACCTAGACGAGAACGATTACGATTTTGAGGTTTAGGTTTTTTCATACGGAATGTATTATATTGAACCCCTTCCTTAGCTTCCTCAGTCTTCTGCTTTGTTATAGCAGCCCCATTAGTGCCATTCCCCAATAAAGCACTAAGCCCCGTTTGCTTAGGAACCATTTTTTCGTAATCAGCACCAAACTCAGGGCGCTCTTCACGCAATTGATCGAATGTAGCTAAAGCTGCATTCATTTGCTTCAAGCCAGCAGCAGAGTAAAGTTGACGAATCGCAATACTCACCTCTTGCGGCGTCAATGTACCTCGCTCGATAGCAGAAGCAATTGTACTCTTTAATGCACCTTGATCTCCAGACGCTGTATAGCGACCAATTTCAACCAAGTCTTTTTGACGTGCATTGAGTTCTTTAGGCGTATATATGTTTATCTCAGATATAGACGGTGCCTGCTTAGAAGGCTGCTCTCCCGCCCCATTAGCCTCGAACATATAGCCACCGGCTACGATGGCCAAGGCTAATGTTAAGGTTAATACTCTTTTCAACGTCTTATAATCTCCCTTAATCATTAATACTAATTGTATAATACGGCATTAAACGCATACATTAACAACAATTTTATTCTACTGTAATACATACTGTAGATATTATTATATAATACTTCATCTAATTTTTATAGTCCTATTCGAAAAAAATCTATATTTTTTTAACAAGTTTTATATATTTATAAATTATAAGGTATCAAAAAAAGCAGAAAACAACCCAATAATTATTGATGTTTACTGCTTTTATTTGAAATTTAATTAATTAAAATTATATAAAATTAAAAGGATAATAGTTGTTTAGCATCCGCTACAATTTGCTCCAAAGATACTCCATTTTCATATAACAATTCATTTGCATCGTAACGATCGTGGAATTCTTTAGCAATACCATAGTTTTTAACACGCATATTAGCCGGTCCGTAGAAACTAGCTACACGTTGTCCCCAACCGCCTTCTACTACACCATCTTCCAAAGTAAATACTACGGAATGATTTATTTTCAACTCTTCTAGTAGTTCTTCATCTAGGCCAGAAGCAAATTTAGGATTTATCACAGTTGCATTAATGCCATCTTTAGCCAATTCATCAGCTACTTGATTAGCTAGATGATAGAAATTACCTAAGCCTAACAAAGCAATGCCTTCTCCACGACGAGTCACTTGAGATTTATTTAAGAGACTATAATCCGTCGTATCAGCCACACCAGTAGATGTAAACTCACCTACAGGAACACGAATTGCCACAGGATGCTCATGTTGATGCACCGCATACTCAGTCATAGCCAACAACTCTTCATTATTGGTAGGTGCTAAGTATACCA
>ENA-OWLE01000266-OWLE01000266.1-metagenome-genome-assembly--contig:-NODE-266-length-11177-cov-8.609243_pt1 | contig 11177 bp, 7 predicted proteins | sample MGYA00245345_ERZ651094 | MGnify/ENA primary metagenome ERZ651094 (study PRJEB26857, sample SAMEA4031770) | metagenome | biome: human; feature: oral; material: saliva | place: Philippines | collected 2014 | study... | reverse complement strand
CTGCGATCGCATTAATTATTCATAGTGCGTTTAATCCACAAGCGGCTTTGGGCGGAGTGGTTGGTTTTACCGTAATGAAAGCCATTCAATCGGGTGTTGCACGCGGTATTTTCTCTAATGAATCTGGTTTAGGGAGTGCGCCTATTGCTGCTGCTGCAGCACAAACCAAAGAGCCTGTTCGCCAAGGTTTAATTTCGATGACAGGAACATTTTTAGATACCATCATCGTATGTACCATGACGGGCTTAGTGCTTGTGATTACGGGAGCATGGAATAATCCTGAACTTTCTGGTGCCAGCGTGACTAACTATGCTTTTGCACAGGGTTTAGGCACATCAATCGGTGCAACGATTGTAACCGTTGGTTTATTATTCTTTGCTTTCACCACAATTTTAGGGTGGTGCTATTATGGTGAACGCTGTTTCCTTTACTTAGTCGGTATCCGTGGTATTAAATTGTATCGCTTTGTGTTTATTGTTCTGGTTGGGGCGGGTTCATTCCTCACCTTAGATTTAATCTGGATTTTAGCGGATATCGTAAATGGTTTAATGGCCTTCCCGAACTTGATAGCATTAATTGGTTTGCGTAAAGAGATTATTTCAGAAACTAAGGATTACTTTGAACGTTTAAAAGCTACGCAACATGATCAAGATGAATTAGCCTAATTCATGTCGTAAAAAGAAAAGGGAAGCTGAGCGCTTCCCTTTGTTGTTTACAGTTTTGTATCATAACAAGTTTGCACAGAAAGAAAATTATATTTTTGCAGAAATTAGATCCCGATCATATTTTTGAACATTTGTTTTTTTATTTGACTAAAAGCACTTGAAAAAGCAGTTCAAGGTCGATATGTTGTAGTTAAAGATGAACAGAACCGAAGGGTTCATTTAAGCAAAAGAGGTAAATGCTATGACACTCAATATCACAAGCAAACAAATGGAAATCACCCCTGCAATCCGTGAACATGTGGAGGGAAGACTTGCAAAATTAGAGAAATGGCACACTCAACTGATTAGCCCACACTTTGTTTTAAGTAAAGTGCCAAACGGCTTTTCTGTAGAGGCTTCAATTGGAACTCCATTAGGTAATCTGTTAGCCAGTGCAACAGCAGAGGATATGTATAAAGCGATCAATGAAGTTGAAGAAAAATTAGAACGCCAATTAAATAAACTTCAACATAAAGGCGAATCCCGCCGAGCAGATGAGCGTTTGAAAGATTCTTTTGAAAAATAAAGAATAGTGAGTGAATAAAAGGGCGAACATGATGTTCGCCCTTTCTTATTAAGGAAATAATGAGTTAAAAACGAATTTCAACAGATGCTGCGAAATTACGCCCTGGCGCATAAAAACGCTCTAAACCTTTTCCTTCTTTATCAACTGAATCAGTCGTACTTATTTTGTTAATGCCGCGTAGGGTATCCCAGGTGTGATATTTGCGATTAAATAAGTTATAAAGTCCTGCTCGGAGTGTAATATTTTGATTGATTTTATAGAAACCATACAAATCAAATAATACTGCCGAATTATTAAGATAGGGGTAAGTTTTTACTTCTCTAACAAAGTTAGTTGAGTATTGTACTATTTGGGCATCTTTAGCTTTTTTAGCGCCAAGATAGCTAGCTTTGACGTTAACTCCCCAGCGGTCATTTGGATCTTCATACCCAATTCCTAAAATCACTTTAATAGGTTGAATGGAAAGTAAGCTTGCTTCAGTACCACTAAGTTTCCCTTTGGCATAACCGAGATTTGCTGTAAATTTCCAACCTTGCGGAATAGCTGAAATAATCTGATCTAAATTAACTTTACTCGTGAATTCCACACCAGAAATACGAGCTCGGTCAATGTTAACTGCTTTCTGAGCGATTGTTGTGTAATAAGCTTGTTGACCATAACTTGCACTATACGCATTGTAATACGGGTTACGTTTTTTATAAGTTGATTCTTGTTCAGTTAAGAAGTTTTTATAACGAGTATGATAAAATGTTAACCCAAATGAGCCTAACTGGTGCTCAGCTTGAATATAAATAGATTGATTTAGTGCTTGTTCAGCTTTTAAATCAGGGTTTGGTATCCAGTTACCAGCAGGGTGTTCGAAAGAGAAATACATTTCTGAAGCAGTTGGAATACGGAAACCAGTAGAAATGTTATAGCCTATTTTCCAAATATCATTAAGCTGAGCATCTAATCCCAATGAGCCACTTAAACTTTGGAAGGTATTTGATGCGGGTTTACTGCTGCAAGCTCTGCAAAAAGCTTTTAAATCTTGTGGCACTAATTCATCCCAATCATAACGAATTCCTAATTGACTTGAAAAGATATCATTCCATATCACATTGTCTTGTAATTGAGCGAAAAATGAACGGGTTCTGACTGGATGCTGAATAGATTCACTATCTTTAGCAGTACTACCATTGGTACCTACATTTGGATATTCATGATCATTGCGATTATCAAAATCTTTTTGTGAAATACCAGTTCTTAGCGTAAATTGATGGCTACCAAATTGGGTTTCCCATGGCATGAGATCGGCTCGTAAAGATCCTCTCATAAAGCGACTATTCATGCTAGTATCCTGAATTTCGATTAAATCTTTTCCTGAATATGCAGTAAAATCAGAATTATAGCGATATCCACCTTTGTAGTTTTCTGAACCAATACTTGTTTTCTGAAAATCTAATTCAGTTTTTAGGTAACTTAACCATCGGCTATTTTCTGGAAAATATTCGTAGGCAATATTGGCATTATAACGTTTACTTATATCATTAGATTCACGCCAGAGCCCAGCAAGCTGGTACGATTTTTCATCAACAAAGTTATTTGCTTTTTGAGCATTAAATGATGCACTTACACGTTGTGTCTGCGTAATAAAATAGCCAATTTTAGCTAAGTAGCTATGGTTTTTATGATGTGATGGGTCTGGGATGCCGCGAGCATTACCTACAATATCTTGACCTTTTCCACGGCTTTTCATTTCATGTCCATGGCGATAGGAATAGAGTAAAGTCGCATCAAATTTGTCATCTTTATAAGCAACACCCAAAGTATGTGTCCATTCGCTATTCTTACTAGCATAACCATTTTTAAGCAATACACCCCATTTTTTATTTGGCAGAATGATATCATCAGCACCTAAGGTTCGATAGTTAACGGAACCGCCTATTGCGCCACTACCTGAATTGAAAGAATCCGCTCCTCGCATAATATCAATACCTTGTACTAATTCTGGATCGATACTTAAACGGGAGCTATTAAAATTACCGTAACGTGCGTATAGTGAATTTTCTTCTGATTCGGGTAAATTGACGCCATCAACACTGATACCAACACGATTTCCTTCAACGCCACGCATTGCAAAACCTTTGTTACGACGGCCATTATCACTAATACCAACATCAGTAGCATAACGAACTAAGTCATAGTTATCTGAAATCAGTTCTTCTTGAATTGCTTTACGCGTTTTTTTTATTTGGTTTGCTTTGACTTCAGAAGCATTGGCATTAACAGTAATTGTATCTAATGTAGTTTGCTCTTCTGCATAAGCTTGCACAGCAAAAGTGACACAAAGTGCACCTAAAGAAAGTGGAAATTTATGAATCATATTTTTACCTGAAATATTATTTTGATTTAGTAGAATCCGGAGCAAAGTTTACAAAATTTAAATAAATCTTACAATGGTATTGAAAATTATTTTCATTTCATTTAAATTGTGAGCAGTCATCATTTAGTCTAAAAAAACAAGATAATAAGGATCTTTTTATGAACAAAGTTAAACTTTCCATCATTGCGTTTTCCTGTGTTATGGCATTAGGAGCTTGTTCTTCTAGTTCGAAAGGTGGCTCAGATAATTCTGAGCAGATTCGTCAAGCAGAGATTGAACTAAATCAGAGAATCACTGAAGCAAATAAGAAAGCTGAAGCTGCTGCGAAAAAAGCCGAAGCAGCAATAAAAGCGGCAAAAAATAATAGCGACCAAACTGAAGCTGAAAAAAAAGCCGCTGAAGAAAGATTGAAACAACTTGAAAATTTACAAGCTGATGAAAAAGCACGCATTCCACTAAGTGATAAGATCTTTGGTGGTATTAGTGGTGAGATGAAGGATGTTATTTCTGGCGGCGTTTTAACAGGTGAAGAAAATGAAGCAAATCGCCCGTTAACTCGAGATATACGAGATCTGACAATAATTGATGAATCAGGTAAATTAGTTGACATTAATATCTTGAGAAGAGCCGGAGATATTGACCCATGGACTTATGAAGAATATGACGATTTATATAATCTTCGAAAGGAGGGGCAAACGATTTTAAGTAATAGTAATTTACAATCAAGCGCATTTGGTACTTATGTTGATAAATTAACCGGTAACCAATATTTTTATGCGCAAGGCTTACCAACAACAGTAGCACAAATTCCTACAACAGGATTAGTAGAGTATAAAGGTGGTGCTGTTTATAAAAAAGATGGTAACCAAAATTATAGTGAAATCAGTGAAATGAAAGCTACAGCTGATTTTGCTAATAAAGTCATTGATATTAATATTACGGAAAAAGCGAATGCCGTACCAGGTATGAATTTTGGCGGTAAAATTACGGGTAATAGCTTTGCTGGTGAAGTAAATGGTATTAAAACCCAAGGTGGTTTCTTTGGTGAAAATGCACAAGAAATGACAGGCTTATTTACGAATGAAGCAGATCAGTCTCGTGGTGCATTCGGTGGTATTAAGCAATAATGCTGGTAAAATATAATATCGATTAACAAATAGTAAAAGGGTGAACATGATGTTCACCCTTTTTTAGATATCTTGAATCACTAATTGCAAAGCGTGACGCTGAAATTGTTTTGCTTTACGGTGTTTTAAGCGTCGTAAACGCAAGTTACGTGAGGCTGAAATATCTCTTGATGCTTTTTTCTTTAAAAAAGTTTTTCTTTTTAACATCTTTTTCTCCTTGTTTTCTTTGAATTCAATAAAAACGTTGCTTTTTCTAACCGCACTTACTCTGTTGCAGTCGCTTGGTTTTCTTGAACGCGATGATAATTCACAATACTGTTCATATAACGGCGGATATTCTCGACATATTGGTAGGCTTCATAACCTCGAGCATAGCCATATTTTAAGTTCGAATAATGGCGTTTTTCCGATAATAATAGCAGATTATTTTTCACATCTAGCCAGTTATCAGGATTGCCCCCTAATTTTTTGGTTAAGCGACGTGCATCTAAAATATGCCCTAATCCCATATTGTATGCCGCTAAAGAATACCAAATTCGATCCTCTTCTGGAATACTATCAGGCATTTGGTCGAGTAGCCAATGCAGATATTCCGATCCCGCTTTAATACTTTGTTCTGCATCTGTGCGGTTATTAATATTCATACGTACAGCGGTATCTTTGGTGAGCATCATCATTCCGCGTACGCCGGTTGGAGAGGTCGCATAAGGGTCCCAATGAGATTCTTGATAAGCCACTGCGGCTAATAATCGCCAGTCTAAATTCCCTTTGTATTTTTCAAAGAGCGGTTGATATTGAGGGAGAATTTTCTCAACTGCCTCTAAATAAGCCTGAGTATCCACATAGTCAAAGGCGGTAATATGACGGAAATATTTTTCCTCAATACGATCAATTAATCCTGTTTCAATGGCATTATTCATAAAATCCAACAAACCTGCTTGCAATTCATTATAGGATTTATTGGAGAGATACCAATGCACGGTCATTTCATCCGTTAAGTCAAATGCAATGGCTAAGTTAGGACGAATTTGTTGTACTGCCGCCACATCAATACTGTTTGCAATGGTATAAGGAATTTTCCCTTCTGCCACTTGAATCAGTAATTCTTCTTGGGTCAATTGCTTGTTATTCTGCCATTTGAGTGCAGGGAGTTTTTTCTGTGCTTGAGATAGTAATTTTTCTAAGTCTTCTCCCGCAGAAATAATAATTTCTTGCTGTACTTGAGCCAAATCTTTCGGGCGATTTTCCCCTTTTTTATACACCAGCTGCCAAGAGGCGGAAGTATAAGAGGGCCCTAACTGAAATTTTTCTGCACGTTGAGGCTGGAACAAAAGATTCGCAGCGGCGATATCAATATTGTTGTTCTCTAATTCGTTAAAAAGTTGATCGTTATTTTCTAAGGTTTTAATTTGTAAGCGAACCCCTAAATAATCAGCAAAGTTTTTTGCTAATTCGTATTCCAAGCCAGATTCGCCCTCATTCCCAATAAAATAGTAAATGGGATTGTTAATGGTGCCGACAATAAGGCTACCGCGATTTTTGATCGCGGTGTAAGGGTTTTGCTCCGATTGCATAATTTTTTGCCAAGGGAACACCATATCCACTGCCCAAAGTAATAATGCAAAGGCAGCAATAATACGTAAAAATAGACCTTTCAATAGATAAACCTTATTAATTGAGATAAGAGACGATTGTAACGAGAATTAAGACAATAAAAAAGCCCCTTTTACTTCAAGGGGCTGTTAAATAAGGATTAGCGTTGGCGATCTCGGCGACCACGTTCATTAAAAGTGCGGTCGTTTTTATCGTTAAATTTACGCTGACGACGTTCACCATTACGCTCACCACGGAAGCGATCTTGACCACGCTCTACGCGCTCATTGCGACGACCATCGCGACGGCCTTTTCCGCCAAAATCGTTGCCACCACGTCCGCTATCTGATTGTGTCGCGCCCATAAAGCTCATTTGCATTTGTTTATTTAAAACGCGAGTTTTACCGAATTGTTGAAGCAATTCTTTCGGCATGCCTTGTGGTAATTCAACGGTAGAGTAGTCATCATAAAGTTTGATATGGCCAATGTAACGGCTGTTAATATCACCTTCATTTGCGATAGCGCCTACGATATGACGCACTTCTACACCATCTGCGCGACCTACTTCGATACGATATAAATCCATCGGTTGTGGGTTGCCATAGCCTTTACGCTCACCACGACGTTCAGCTGAACGTGGGTTTTCACGACGATCACCGCGATCACGACGACGTTTATCCATTGGTGGATCCGGTGGAAGAATCAGTTTTTGTTTTCCTTGAAGCAACATCAACATCGCTGCAGCAATATCTTCTTGATCCTGATCTGCGGTGAATAAATCTTCCAATAAGCTACGATACATTTCCAGATCGTGATGTTCCAATTGTTTGGTAATCTTGTCTTGGAATTTTTTACGACGACAGGCTTGCAATACTTCATGATTTGGCAATTCAACTTCATTGATTGGCTTTTTCATCAAGTGTTCGATATTACGAAGTAAACGGCGTTCACGTGGTTCAACGAATAACAATGCTCGACCAGAACGACCAGCACGACCAGTACGGCCGATACGGTGAACGTAAGACTCTGCATCAAGTGGGATGTCATAGTTTACTACAAGACTGATTCGTTCAATATCGATACCGCGCGCAGCAACATCAGTTGCAACGACGATATCGAGGCTGCCATTACGTAAACGATCTAAGGTTTGCTCACGTAATTGCTGAGTCATATCACCGTTTAAGGCTGCAGCACGGAAACCGTGTTTTTCTAATAATTCAGTCACATCAAGTGTGCCTGTTTTAGTACGGGTAAAAATGATGGCTGCATCAAACTCTTCCACTTCTAAGAAGCGTAATAATGCCTCATTTTTACGGAAACCTTGAACATACCAACAGTTTTGCTCAATATCAGGTGCATTATCATTATTTACTTTGATTTTCACTTCTTGCGGATTGTTCATGAAGCGTTTTGTGATACGACGAATTGGCTCAGGCATGGTTGCAGAGAAAAGCGCAGTTTGGTGCTCTTCCGGTAATTCAGCCATGACGGTTTCAACATCATCAATAAAGCCCATACGCAACATTTCATCGGCTTCATCAAGCACAATCGCTCTTAACTCAGAAAGATTTAATGTATTGCGACGGATGTGATCCAAAATACGACCCGGTGTACCCACAACAACTTGTGCACCTTGTTTTAATGCACGTAATTGGATGTCATAACGTTGACCACCATAAAGGGTCACGATATTGATGCCTTTGGCATATTTCATGAAGTGTTCGCAAGCATCGGCAACTTGAATGGCAAGTTCACGTGTTGGCGCCATCACCAATAATTGTGGATGTTTTGCGGCGGGATCAATTTTAGCCAAAATAGGTAAAGAGAATGCGGCAGTTTTACCACTACCGGTTTGTGCCATACCAAGTACGTCTCTGCCTTCTAGAAGAGCAGGAATACAAGCTTGTTGGATTGGCGAAGGTGTTTCAAAACCAAGGTCAGAAACGGCTTTTAGAATGAATTCAGGCAAGCCTAAATCATTAAAAGTGATTTTGTCTGTCATTAAAATGCTCGAATATAAGTAAGGAAAGCTCAATTTCGCTTTCAGGTTCATTTGTTACACAAGAAAGAGGCAAGTCTAAAAAACAGCTGTTTTTGTGACCGCACTTTTTTCTTCTTTTTCGTCTTCAGTTTGAGCCGGTTTCAATTTCATCAGCTCTAACACGGCAAAACGATACTCAACAAAGTTATACACCTGATTCGCAATAGCAAGTTTGAATAAAGCCGCCGCTTCATCAATTTGCCCCAAATTGAGTTTTTGTTTTGCTAGATAAAAGTAGGTTTCGGTTAATATTTCTGCATATTGTTGTGAGTTTTCTGCAAATTTGGTTGCCCGTTCTTGCAAGTCACTCACGGAAATATTACCTAAATAGTATTGAACGATATTTGTTCCCCAGACGTCCTTAGATAGCCCTTTAGCTCGTTCAACAAGGTTGGCATAGGCTTCTTGTGGTTTTAATTTTTGTTCGTTCAAATAGAGCCAAAGTACGCGATAGGGATCTTTGGTATCGGCTTCATAAAACTTCATAAAATCGTCTTCAGCAAGATTATAGCGTTCGACGTAATAAAAATTTAAACCACGATTAAGATGGGTATAGTCATAGCTTGGGTCCAATTCAAACACCGCATTAAAGGTTTCTAATGCACTGTCGTAATCTTCTTCAAGCAGTAAGTAAAGCCCTAAATAATTGTAAACGGAAGCCATCTTTGGCTGTAACGCGAGGGCTTGTGTAAAGTCATAACGTGCGAGGCCCCATAAACCGAGGGAATCGTATAATACGCCACGTTCAAAGTGAAGCGTCGCCCGTTCTTCATTACTCATTTTTCCAACTAATAAAACCTGCCCGATTCGGGTAATCATCACTTCTTGTTCGAAGTGCGTATTCGGCGTTTGATCTGCTAGCACGACTTTATTTGGTGCGATAAACACGTTTCCCGATTGCACACAACCGGAAATAAATAAAATCACACTTAGGCTAGCCAACGAAACTAGAAAACGGAATAACCGAAAATACTGCATTGTTTTATAAGTTAGTTTGATAATCAAAACGGGTGTGTAAACTAAATTCACACACCCTGTGAGATTATTCTTGTTCTTCTGAAATGTCTTCTGCTGGTGCAGATTCTGCTTCAGTTTCTTGTTTTGGTGCAAGATCTTTCATGGTTAAGCGGATACGACCTTGGCGATCGATTTCAACCACTTTAACCGTCACTTCTTGACCCACTTGAAGATAATCACTCACTTTCTCTACGCGTTCTTCTGCGATTTGAGAAATATGAACTAAACCTTCTTTATTTCCAACGATAGCGACGAATGCACCGAAGTCAGCAAGGCGAGTTACTTTACCTTTGTAAATTGCGCCCGCTTCAACTTCAGCAACGATTTCTTCAATACGAGCCATCACATTTTTCGCTGCACTGCTATCTACTGCAGCAATTTTCACTGTACCATCATCATCGATATCGATAGACGTACCGGTTTCTTCAGTTAATGCACGGATAGTTGCACCACCTTTACCGATAACATCTTTGATTTTCTTCGGATCAATTTTCATGGTGTGAATACGCGGTGCGTAGTCAGAAATATCTGCACGTGGTGCAGGGATTGCTTGTTCCATTACGCCAAGAATGTGCATACGTGCACCTTTTGCTTGGTTTAATGCAATTTGCATAATTTCAGGGGTGATACCTTCAATTTTGATGTCCATTTGAAGTGCGGTGACACCTTCACGTGTACCTGCCACTTTAAAGTCCATATCACCTAAGTGGTCTTCATCACCTAAGATATCTGAAAGCACCACGAATTTCTCTTCTTCTTTCACTAAGCCCATTGCGATACCTGCAACAGCCGCTTTGATTGGAACGCCCGCATCCATTAATGCTAAAGACGCACCACATACAGATGCCATAGAAGAAGAACCGTTAGATTCAGTGATTTCAGATACAACACGCACGACATACGGGAATTCTGCAAGGCTTGGCATAACCGCCGCTACACCACGTTTTGCTAAACGACCGTGGCCGATTTCACGACGTTTTGGTGAGCCGATCATACCCGTTTCACCTACAGAGTATGGAGGGAAGTTGTAGTGGAATAAGAAGTGATCTTGACGTTCACCCGTTAATTCATCAATGATTTGTGCATCACGTTCAGTACCTAACGTTGCAACAGCTAATGCTTGCGTTTCACCACGGGTGAAAATGGCAGAACCGTGAGTACGTGGTAATACACCGGTACAAATGTCTAATGCACGAACGGTATCAACGGTACGACCATCAATACGTGGTTCACCTGCAATGATACGGCCACGAACGATTTGGCTTTCAAGTGCGGTGAAAATATCCACGATTTTACCTTCGCTGATTTCTTCATCTTCTGCTGTGATTTGTGCAATCACATCCGCTTTAATCGCATCGATTTGTTCGTAACGTGCTTGTTTTTCAGTAATGCGGTATGCATCGCCTAAACGTGCTTCAGCAATCGCTTTTACTTTGTTGATTAAATCTGTGTTTGGTTGTGGCGCAACCCAATCCCAACGTGGTTTACCCGCTTCTTTTGCAAATTCTTTGATTGCTTCAATCACAACTTGTTGTTGTTGATGACCGAATACGACTGCCGCTAACATTTGCTCTTCAGTTAAAATGTCAGCTTCAGATTCAACCATTAATACGGCTTTGTCAGTACCCGCAACCACTAAGTCCAAACGGCTTTGTTTTTGTTCAGCCATAGTTGGGTTTAATACGAATTGGTTGTTGATAAAACCAACGCGCGCTGCACCGATAGGGCCGTTGAAAGGTACACCAGATAAGGTTAATGCTGCAGAAGCACCAATCATTGCCACTAAGTCTGGGCTGATTTGTGG
>ENA-OWLE01000263-OWLE01000263.1-metagenome-genome-assembly--contig:-NODE-263-length-11331-cov-11.112983_pt1 | contig 11331 bp, 10 predicted proteins | sample MGYA00245345_ERZ651094 | MGnify/ENA primary metagenome ERZ651094 (study PRJEB26857, sample SAMEA4031770) | metagenome | biome: human; feature: oral; material: saliva | place: Philippines | collected 2014... | reverse complement strand
AATCGGTTTTAAGGAGGTTAAACTTGCCGGCAATTTAATGGCTGCATTTAATCCTTTCACCACATAACCTGCTAAGAAACCCGCGATAATCCCACCTAAAATTCCTGCGCCCGCGGTGGTGGCTAACATACCACCAATGAGACCTACCGCAAGCCCCGGACGGTCTGCGATAGAAAAGGCCACATATCCGGCAAATACCGCAATCATCAAGTGGAATGCTGCACCGCCACCGATATCCATTAAGGCTTTTGGAATACCATGGAAAATTGTTTCATCTTTGAAGGCTTCGATACCAAACATAAAGGAAATCGCGATTAATAAACCACCGGCAACCACCAACGGCAACATGTGCGATACACCCGTCATCAAATGTTTATAGACGCCTTTTTTCTCGCCACTTTCTTCTGATTTAGCAGAAGATTTTGCCGCACCACCTTCGTAGATTTTTGCTTCCTTAAATGCCTTATCGAATTCCTGTGCTGTTTTCTTTAACGCTAAACCGGTCGACGTGCGATACATCGGTTTACCTTGGAATTTCTCTAACGGCACATCAATATCGGCCGCAACAAAGACTAAATCTGCTGCAGCAACTTCTTCAGGGGTAATTTCATTACCTGCGCCCACTTGGCCACGCGTTTCCACTTTCACCTGCCAACCTTGCTTTTTCGCATAGGTTTCAATGGCTTCAGCAGACATAAAGGTATGCGCAACCCCTGTCGGACAAGCTGTCACCGCGACAATATTTTTGACACCAGAAACACTGTCAAATCCAACCGCACTTTGAGCAGGTTGAACATAGTCCACGGCTTGATTAAGTGCATTCGTCAGCGTTACTTCAGGTGAAGCAATCGCCGCATCCTCATTAGCTAAAAAGACTTTTTTGCCCACAAGATCAGCAGAGTTTGGCAAACTAGCTCCGAAAACAATCACTAAATCCGCCTCTTTGGCTTGCTCAACCACAGTATGATTGGCTTTTTTCGCGACCTCGCTCAATGCTTGGCGAAGTAAATAGGCTTTTGCCGCACCAATTTGCGGAGATTGAGTTAAAAACAAATTCATTACATTATCCTTCAATCACAGAAATTTTGACATTCGCCAGAATTGGCTCAAGCAAGGCGATATCGCTCACGCCCACATTACTTTGTGAAACCGCAAAGGCGGAAACCGCACTTGCAAACGCTAAGGTTTCCGCTTGAGATAAGCCTTTTTCAATACCGTAAATTAAGCCAGCCACCATAGAATCACCCGCTCCTACGGTGCTCACCACATTTTCACATTTAGGTGGTTGAGCTTGAATAACAGCTTGATCACTCAGCCATAAAGAACCGTCTGCCCCCATCGAAATAATGACGTTAGCAATGCCTTCAGCTTTAAGTTTTTTTGCCGCAGCAATAATTTCGTCAAGAGAATTTAGTGAATGACCAATCCACGCTTCTAATTCGCGGTGATTTGGTTTCACCAACCAAGGATGGGCTTTCAAGCCTGCTGTGAGTGCCGCATTACTGCTATCTAATACGACTTTTACACCAGCTTGATGCAACTGATTAAGCCAATCCGCAAACAATTCAGGACTGACACCACGCGGTAAACTGCCACAAACCGCAACGATGTCAAAGTTTTGGCAATACGCTAATGAATCTGCTGTAAATTGCTGCCAAGCTTCTGGGGTAATTTGATAACCTAAGAAATTTAGGTCCGTCACATCGGCTTCTGTTTCCGTAATTTTTACGTTAATGCGAGTTTTACCGGCAACGCGATGAAATTTGTCTTCCAAGCCTTGTTTTTTAAATAACGTTTCGAAATCACCAACGTTGTCTTCACCTAAGAATCCACCAACGGCCACCTCTACGCCCAAGTCTTTCAACACGTTAGCGACATTGATGCCTTTGCCAGCAGGAAAAATACCAAGCGTTTCAACAGTGTTCACTTCGCCGATTTCAATACGCGGCAAACGCCCAACTAAATCGTAAGCGGCATTTAAGGTAATTGTTACTACTTTTGCCATCACTTACCCCCTACCTTCACCTAAACCGTTTTCAATAACAGCACCAATACCGTCAATCGCTTGTTGAGCTTCTTCACCGCTCGCGACGAAACGTAGGCGATGACCTTTCACGACACCCAGTGCCACAATTTTCATCAAACTTTTTGCACTGACTAATTGGGTGTCACGATCTAAGTTTTGTACCGCAACCGACGCATTATATTTTTTCACTTCATTAACAAGCACGGCACTTGGACGAGCGTGTAAACCGTGTTCATTACGAATCATAAATACCGCTTCAACGGCGTCGGCTGGTAAGCCCGGGTTTTCTTCGTGGATTTGTGGTGCATGCTCACTGCTTACTTCAATGGTATCCGGTTCAGCCGGTGGTACGGCAGATACGCTTTCGCCAAGTCCACTCGCAATGATCTTACCTAAGGCTTCGATAGCTTGTTTCGCATCATCCCCTTCTGCAACAAAACGTAAGCGATGACCTTGAGTAACACCTAATGCCACAATTTTCATCAAGCTTTTTGCACTAACCGGTGCGGTTTCTCGAGTAAGATTTTGCACCGTAATCTTGGAGGCGAATTTTTTCACTTCATTAACCAGTACCGCACTTGGGCGAGCATGTAAGCCATGTTCATTACGAATAGTAAAGGTACCAATCACTGCACCTGTCGCGATTTGGTCTTCAGATTGAGCAGCTGCTACAACTGGCAATTTACCGCCATTAAGTGCGGTCAAAATTTGCTGCGTATTACCACTTAATAAAATATTTTGGACTTCATCATCCAATAAACGCGCCAATGTCTCATTGATTTGATCGTTAACCGCCGAAATCGTCAATACGCCTTTCACCGCTTTGCCATTATGATTAAAAATGGTTTTCGCACGACTGAATGCCAACGCATTTTTCACGTTACCTGATACAGCATCCGTAACCCATAACCCTTTACCAAGTGGCAGAGCAGAATTGGATACCACTTCAGAAACAAAGCTATTTTCAACCGCACTTTGCTGCTGTAATTTGCCTGCATTGATGGCGGTAAGTGTGAGCAAACTTTGTGTTTCAATATCTAAACTTAATGTTTCGTCAGTAATGCTAAAAGCATCGCTTTCACCTAACAAAATCGCACGGAATTTTTCAACATCTGTTAATGTCGCTAACTGTGCCGCGGTATCTTCATCACCTAAAACATGCGTTAATTGACGAAGTAAAGCAAGGTGCTCATCAGAACGGGCTGCAATACCAATCACAACATAAGCAATATTGCCTTCACCCCACTCAATACCTTGGGGAAATTGGAACACTTGCACACCGGTTTTTTTCACCATCGAACGGGTTTCTAGTGTACCGTGTGGAATCGCAATCCCATTGCCTAAAAAAGTGGAGGTTTGTTGTTCTCGTCCAAGCATGCCTTGCAAATAACCTTGTTCAACATTGCCAGCTTGCTCTAACGCATTTGCAGCCATTTCAATAGCTTGCAGCTTATTTGTTGCCGTAGCATTTAAATGAATGTTGCTTTCCGAAAGTTCTAACATTCTTGCTCCTTCACATTGATGATTTAAAAAAAGAAAAGCTGCTGATGAGATCGCTCATCAACAGCTCAAATTGATTATTGGCCGGTACAGGCTTTGAGTAGCATTTCGCTACCTTGGGAAAGGTAAGCGTCATTTTCACCACGCTCTTTGCCTTTTTGCAAATCACGCATTGCATCGTAGATCCCTTGCGTCACACTTGGCGAATCCACTTTTTGCCAACAATTCGCGCTTAAGCGACTAAAGTTGGTTTGTAATGCTTCTGCATGCAACACACCGCTATAGTAAGCATACACATCAGAATCATGTCCACCCGTGTAGAGTTTATCTTGAATTTGTTTGATTGGCACGACGATGCGACCGAGATACCAGTCATTTGCACCACTTGCAAAATTATCCACAAAGAAATTTTTCGTTACACGACCTTTATACGTTGCCACAGTGGCTTCATAAGCTGCCGCATAAGATTTTTGGTCGATTTTATCTTTATCTAAATCAATGACCTTTTTGTCTTTACCCATAAACGGAATGTAAGAGGTCATATCTGAAATTGAAGAACAACCCGCAAGCATGACTGCAACAAAGAATATCGAGATTTTTTTTAACATTAAATTTTCCTTATTTATAGGCGGTTAAAACCGCTGTTAATTATACTTAGAATGGGGGATTAAGCAAGATAGTATCAAGTACTACGCTGATTCTTTGCTCACTCCGCTGTCTTTGACAATCGAAACTAAAATTTGATCAATTTTGAAGTTATCGGTATCAATGACTTCAAATTTATATTTATCGTACAACACAAAATCGGTTTTTTTCGGGATTTTGCGTAACATATACATCATAAAGCCACTAATAGTTTCGTAATTTTCTGAATCAGGGAAAGATTCAATATCCAAAGCACGCATCACATCTTCAAGCGGCGTTGCACCATCAATCAACCAAGAGTTTTCATCACGGCTGACAATTTGTTCTTCTTCGTTAGAAACCAACTCTCCCATCACAATACTCATCACGTCATTCAAGGTAATTAAGCCCATCACAAGTGCATACTCATTGACGATAATCGCAAAGTCTTCACCGGTGGATTTAAATAGCTCTAATACTTCGTATAACGACAGAGTATCCGGGATAAATAACGCTTTGCGTAATAAACGGCTATCTGTTAAATCCACTACTTCTTGTTGAAGATAGAGTGTTAATAAGGTATGTGATTCCACATAACCTAAAATCTTATCCAAACCATTATCACAGATCACTAATTTAGAATGAGAGTCTGCCGATAAGGTATTCAACACTTCCTGACGAGTGAAAGTGCGGTCTAAAAATACAATATTTTCTCGAGTCGTCATGGTTGAAGACACGGTACGCTCTTGCATATCAAAGATATTTTCAATCAAATAATGCTCTTGTGTTTTTAGCACACCTGCTTCAGCTCCAGCTTCTACGATAGCCACAATGTCTTCTGGAGTCATGTTATCTTCACGTTTAGTCGATACGCCCATTAAATGGAAGAAGATATTAGAAAGACCATCAAAAAACCATACAATAGGTTTTAAGAAGAAAATAAAGACTTGCATAATGCCAACAGTCCGTAGCGCAACACCTTCAGGATTAATCAGTGCAAGACGTTTCGGAATTAAATCGGCTAATAAAACAAATGCTATGGTTACCATGAAAAAGGCAAGCCAAGAGGAGGCTGGCTCAACCCATTCCGCTTTGGTGTATTCATGTAAAAAACTTTGTAAGTGAAGACTAATTGTTGCCTCGCCAATCACACCACCGAGTACGGCGACCATATTGAGTCCAATTTGAACTACAGTAATAAAGCGACCAGGCTGCTCCTGTAACTTTAAGATCTTCTCCGCTTTGATATTGCCTTCATTGGCTAACGTTTGTAATTTAATGCGTCTTGCACCTGCGAGAGAAATCTCGGCTGATGACAAGATTGCACTGATAATAATTAATACGATTAAAATTAAAATCGCTGCAGATAAACTCATCATATTCTCTTTATTGGTTTTAAAGTGCGGTCAATTTACCGCTGGTTTTTAGGTTTGAAATGTTATTATTAAATTGTGAGGACGTTCTATGACGCCCCATTTGAGAAACGCTAATTTTCGCTGTCGAACCAGCCGCGTATAAATTGTATAGAAAGGAAAAGAGTCACTAATAAGAAAGCATAGAATACCCAAGATAAAATCGGATGGCTTGGTGTCACATCGCCACTGATTTCTTTCATCGCAACGGCATTGCGATATTCATCGAACATCGTCATCCGCCAACCATAATATTTGATTTGCACTAATTTGTTTTCATTACCCAAGGCTTGAGCTTGAGCCTGTAAATTTGATGAACCAAATTTAAAGTAGAACGGGAAACCCCAACGGGTATCTTCATTACGATACACCATGATTTTACCATCATCATTTTGTGTGTTGATAAAATACACATCGCGCGTTGGACCATCAGACGGATTTGATTTTGTAATCGGACCATCTTTATCCATACGTTTCACTTCCACACCCGTTACTCGCGTCACATCATAGTGCGGGAAAACGTAGCTCACCACGGCGAACATAAAGCCGTGGAAAACAAATACCACTAAAAACAAAAAGTACTTAAAAAACTTACGCATAAAACTCTCCCATTTAAATCGATGATTTATTGTACATTAATTTTAAATAAACGCTCGAAGTTTTGTGTACTAATTTGCGCAAATTCTTCCATAGACAGCCCTTTTAACGCTGCCACATACTCACACACTTCACGTGTATAGGCAGGTTGGTTCTCTTTACCACGATAAGGCACGGGGGCTAAGTAAGGCGAATCCGTTTCAACTAACAAGCGATCTACCGGCACATAACGAATGGCTTCGCGAATACTTTCCGCATTTTTAAAGGTAATAATACCCGAACAAGAAATATAAAATCCTAAATCAAGTGCCTTTTTCGCAAAATCCAAGGTTTCTGTAAAACAATGAATTAATCCACCGCACTTTTCTGCCTGGTGCTCACGCAACATGGCAATGGTATCTTCTGGCGCTGAACGAGTATGAATAATCACGGGCTTATCCACTTCATTAGCAATTCTGATTTGATCCGCAAAAACCGTTTGCTGCAATGCCTTATTATCTGCACTGTAATAATAATCCAAACCAATTTCGCCAATTGCGATCACTTTTTTATCTTGGGATAAACGTAATAAACGCTCGGCATCGTAAGGTTCTTCTTCAAGATCTAGTGGATGTACGCCGCAAGCTAAAGACACATTCGGAAATTTTGCTAACTCAGGGTAAGCTTTTTCAAAACGGCTTAATGTTACGCCAATCGCCAATAAATGCTTCACATCTCGAGCGTGGGCTTTGGCCACCACATCAGCAATATCTTTGTGTAAATTTTCATAATCCAAAGCATCTAAATGGCAATGGGAATCTACGATAAACATAATTTATTTAATCCTTAAATACGTCGGTAATTAACTTCGTCAAACCATCTAGTAACATTAATTCCGTGTTAACGCCGTTGATAGTGAGTAAATCCGAGCGTACTTTTTGCATAATTTTATTCGCGGTTAATAACCCAAGCGCTGTTTGCTCGTCTGCAAATTGAGTTACACCTGTTTTAAGATCCAGTGTTTGCCAGCCACTTTGTATTTCGAGTTTGTATTTAATGGCATCGCTTAAAAACGCTAAAATCCAATCCACTTGCTGTACAATGCGTTCTTTTTCAAAGAAAGGCAAAATTTCCAAAGGCGAACGACGACGATAAAAAAGCCAAAATTGACGTAGGAAATTCTTCCGTTGTTCAATTAATCCTTGCTGGAGTGTGTCTAATGCTAACAGTGGACGACCCAAATTCATCGCAAGTGCGGTCAATAATTCGGATGTTTCTGCCTGAAATTGAGAAGAAAGCCAAGTTAAGGCTTCCGCCTCCGTTGGCAAAGGCACATTCCACACTTGGCAACGGCTGTAAATGGTCGCTAACAATGAAGAGGATGGCTCTGCTTGCAATAAGAAATACGTGTTCGGACGCGGCTCTTCCAAGGTTTTGAGCAATGCATTCGCTGCCGCTTCCGTAAGACGTTCTGCCTCTCGGATATACACTAATTTATTGCCGTTTTGTTGCGCGTGTTGGCTGACAACTTCATTAATCGCCCGCACCTGATCAACACCAATGTCTTTGCCTTCTTGAGAGGCTAAAACATGAAAATCAGGGTGGCTGTGCGCTGTCATTAAATGGCAAGCATGACAATGGTCACAAGGTGCATTATCCGGTGTTTGACACATAATGTGTTTTGTTAAAGCCTCAAACAAATCTTCAGCACCGAGCCCCTGATCAGCTTTAATCAATAATGCATGATGCCCCAAACCTTCGCTAAAAGTTTGGCTGATTTTGTGATAAGTAGGCACTAACCAAGGATAAAGTTCGCTCATTTTGCTTGTGAAACCCACCAATTTTTGACCGCACTTTGTATGTCTGCTTGTACTTGTTCCAAAGGCTGACCCGCATTAATAATGGCGGTTTTCGGGTTGTTCTGTACTAATTCCAAATAACGTTGGCGGGTACGATGGAAGAAATCGAGTCCTTGTTGTTCTATACGATCTAATTCTCCACGCCCTCTTGCACGAGCTAAACCTTCAGCTGGATCAATGTCTAAATAGAGTACAAAATCAGGCTCAAAATCACCTAATACCATATTTTTTAAATTCGCCATAAGCGTTTGGTCAAACTGACGCCCACCGCCTTGATAGGCCTGTGAAGACATATCATGTCGATCGCCAAGCACAATTTTACCTTCAGCCAATGCTGGCTTAATCACATTTTCTACTAATTGAATTCGTGCCGCATAAAGCATCAATAATTCCGCTTTATCCGTAACAGGCTCTTCCGTTTCATGCTTGATTAAATGGCGTAACTTTTCCGCTAATGGCGTACCACCAGGCTCACGAGTAAACACGATATCATTTACACCAAGGGATTTTAATGTATCCACCACCGTTTGCATGGCGGTACTTTTACCTGCACCTTCCAGTCCTTCAATCACGATAAATTTGCCTTGCATTAGTTGGCTCCTTTTTGTTGGCTACGATACCAACGTAAATATTCTTGCACTGCTTTATTATGCTCGTTCAAATTACGAGTAAATTTATGACCACCACTTCCATCGGCAACAAAATAATAAAAGTCCGTTTTAGCTGGATGCGCCACTGCCTGCAAAGCACTCTCACTTACCATCGCAATCGGTGTTGGTGGTAGCCCCTCAATCATATAGGTATTATACGGAGTCATCGCCTCTAAATCTTTTTTACGAATATTGCCAGTATAACTCTCACCCATTCCATAAATCACGGCTGGGTCAGTTTGTAGTTTCATATTAGCTTTTAAACGGTTAATAAATACCGAAGCCACTTGTGGGCGCTCCTCTGCAATCCCCGTTTCTTTCTCCACAATAGAAGCCAAAATCAGCATCTGATATGGATCCGCTAATGGGAGATTTTCATCGCGCTCATTCCACGCTTTATCCAAGGCTTTTTGTAGACGAGTGGCTGAACGTTTTAATAATTCAAGATCAGTCGAGTTTGGCGTGTAATTATAGGTATCTGGATACAACCACCCCTCCATGTTGTTCCATTCGTAAACGGCTTTTGCAACGGCTGGAATATCCAATAACGCCATGATCTCTTTATCCGTTTTACCTTGCAAAGTTTGTTTTAAGTGCGGTGCGTTTTCAAGGTTTTTACGCCATTCTTTGAACGTTTTACCTTCAATAAACTTCACACTAAATTGCGCTTCCTTACCGGAATTAATCATATCCAATAAATCTTGCAGCGTTTTCACGCCCGTTAAAGAATAAGTCCCTGCTTTCACTTTGTTGAGCTGCGGTTGCAATTTCAATAACCAAGGCAACAAATCTGCATGCTCAAGAATTTTTTCTTGCTCTAATAACGCTGCAAGTTTACTACCCGTAGTTCCTCGCTCAATTGTCAGTAATTGATCTTGCGTGACATTCACCGGCGTATGAATAAACTCCGTTAGTTTTTGATAACCCCAAAAACCAACACCGCCCAGAATAAGCAGAAGAATCAATAAAAAGACAAAAAATTTTTTCATGTGTTACTCATTTTATAAAAACGACAAAAGGGGCAAAATGCCCCTTATTCTAACGGTTTCTGTTATTTATCGAAATATTGAATATCAGCATTTTTACGTAATGCTTTCACCCAGTCTTTGGCTGCATCTTGTAATTGGCTATTTACAATTTGTTCGTAAGCTTTTTGACGATAGGCATCTTCTGTTTTATCGCCATCACGACTGCCGGTTACTTCGAGAATATGCCAACCAAATTCAGATTTAAATGGTGCAGAAATAGTACCCTGTGGCGTGGTTTCAACCATTTTTGCAAATGGACCCACATAAGCTTCTGGGAAGGCATAGCCTAAACTGCCGCCATTCGCGCCTGATAAATAATCTTTAGAGTATTTTAATGCTGCATCAGCAAATGTCATTTTGCCAGAAATAATCTCGCTACGAATACGTTCTAATTCTGCTTTTGCTTGGGCATCGTTCAGCAATGGGTTTAATTTTAATAAAATATGACGAACTTCATACTCTTTGCCCATCACTTTTTGCGCCGTGCCTTTTGCTTTTGCTTCATCGAGCATTTGTTTACCCAATGCATCCACTTGCTCGCGAGTCACCTCTACGCTGTTTTGAATAGCATGATTACGCACACCCGCCATTAACATTTGACGAGAAATTTGTTGTTTAAATGCATTTAAGGAAATGCCTTGATAATCCAACGCATCTAAGAATTGACCATAAGTTAAACCATTTTTCGCCGCAATATCTTCTACGATACGGTTTACTTCAGCTTGGTTTACTTTTACGCCTGATTCTTTGATAGCCTTATCAGTCAGCATATCATCAATAATCTTATCTAATGCAGCACGTTGGTTACCTTTCTTGCCCATTACAGCATTTACTTGGCTTTGTAAAATTGGTGTACCATTTACGGTCGCCACAACGCGTTCTTCTGCTTGTACTTGAGAAAAAGTAAATAGACCGATCATGGCAAATAAAAGAGATTTTAACATTGATTTCTTCATTTTAGCTGTCTTAAAAAATAATAGGATAATGCTCGTTAGATTATCAATTTTATCAAAGGTTCACAATAGGCTGATCGTTATTTAGGCAATAATGCCACTTCATAACAACCATCATATTTTAATGTACGCACCTGAACCTGTTCATCGCGAGAAGTCGGCACATTTTTACCCACATAATCAGCCCGAATCGGCAATTCACGGTGTCCACGATCCACTAAAATCACCAATTCAATTTTAGCTGCTCGACCAAAATCCGTTAACGCATCCATCGCCGCACGAATAGTTCTACCGGTAAAGAGCACATCATCGATCAAAATGACTTCTTTACCCTGAATATTCATATAACTAGAGGCACCGCTATACACAGGGGTTGGATTTTCAGGTTCAACATACTCTAAGTCATCGCGGTAAAACGTGATATCTAACTCCATTATTGGAAGACTGACACCATTTAGCTCTTCAATACGACGTTGAATCAATTCTGCAATTTCTGCTCCACGACGTTTCACCCCAACTAAAATCACATTATCAAAATCTTGGTGCTTTTCAATAATTTCATGGGAAATACGTGAAATAGTGCGTAAAAATCTGTCTGCATCAATAATGATTTTTTCCATTTTATCTCTCGCTTTGTTTACATAGCCCAAGTGCGGTTAAAAAAACACTGATTTTTTGACCGCACTTTTACTGGAATATTAAC
>ENA-OWLE01000255-OWLE01000255.1-metagenome-genome-assembly--contig:-NODE-255-length-11502-cov-17.972132_pt1 | contig 11502 bp, 7 predicted proteins | sample MGYA00245345_ERZ651094 | MGnify/ENA primary metagenome ERZ651094 (study PRJEB26857, sample SAMEA4031770) | metagenome | biome: human; feature: oral; material: saliva | place: Philippines | collected 2014... | reverse complement strand
ACGCGCCACGGTCACTCTTCTCCTTCTTCTTCAACGCATCCCACGCCGCCTGCTGTTCAGCTGCGGTGCGGGGAGCCTCCGAAGAACCCTCAGAGTCAGCCGCAAACACGTCGGGGTGGCGTGAACGAAGCTTCTGCACCAGGCCCTCAACCACCTGCACAATGTCAAAGCCCTGCGGGTTTGCCGCAGCAATATCGGAGTGAAACACCACCTGTAGCAGCACGTCACCCAGTTCCTCACGCAGCAGCGGCATATTCGGCTCGCCGCCGGTTTCTACCGCCTCAACAACCTCGTAGGCTTCCTCCACCAGGTAGCGGATGAGGGAGGCGTGAGTCTGCTCAGCATCCCACGGGCAACCGCCCGGTGCGCGCAGCAGCGCCATGGTTTCCACCAGGGTGCCAAAGGCCTCAGCCGCGCGGGCGGCAGTGTCCTGAACGTTCTGCGCCACAGAAACATCAGGAGCATTAGGGGCATCAGTCATAGCAATCTTCCTCATCGAAAAATGACAAACATAGCGCGCCGACCCCCACACGGGGAGCCAGCGCGGCGCACCTTACAGGTTTAGAGGTTCCAGTGCGAAAGCGCGCTCGTCATATGAGCCGGGATCTTCGAACCCAGACGCGGGAACATACGCAGCTCCTCAACGTAACGCTCAGCATCCAGCGGACGCGGGTAGGTGACAAACGCCTGCTCATTCGCATAATCGAATGCCGCCTGAACCGGCACGCCCGGGGTGAAGGTCAGGCTCATAGCCAGCGGCGAGCCCTCGCCCTCGCTGTACGAGTCGGTCTTCAACGCCGGGATGTCCAGCAGGGTTTCGGGGATCAGCTCGAAGGTACGGACCTGCTCCCAGAAGCCGTTGCGGCGCACGTGGGTCAGTGCGTCGTAGTAGGAGCCGAGGGCACGGACACGAATCAGCACGGTGGTTGCGTCCTTTGCGGTGCCATTCTCGCCGAAGAGGTGCTCAACGACCGGCGCCAGACGCTGAGCGACCTGAGCCTCAGTCAGCACCAGGTTGCCGGTTGCCAGCTGAGTCTCCGAGGGAACCAGCGGGCTCTGCACCGCGGCGGAGGGGGTGTCCGGCTCGGCCACGATGGTAGGCAGCTGGTTGAGCTCGCTCAGCGCGGATGCCGAGACGCTGGAGGAAAGGCCCTCGGGGGCGGTCTCCGGCAAGGCAGCGGGTGCGGCGGGTGCGGCAGGGGTAGCCTGAGCGGCGGCCTCGGAGGCGGGTGCCGCCTCTACTGCGGGAGCCTCAGCAATCTTGGCGGCGGGGGTCACCTCAACGGTCTTGAGCTCGGCGACCTTCTCAGCGGGCTCTTCCTGAGCGCCGGTAGCCTTCGCCTCGGACGCCTTTACCTCAGATGCCTTTGCCTCGGTAGCCTTCGCAGCAGCGCCGGCGGTGCCCACTGCGGCTGCTGCGGCAAGAGCACCAGCCAAACCGGGAGCCACAGATGCGCTCTCGGCGGCAGGCTCAACGTCTTCAAGGGCAGGTTCCTCAGCGTGCGCTTCAGCGGAGGCCTCGTGCTCGGGCAGTAGCTCCGAGTCGTCCAGGAACGCGGGCAGGGCGGGCTCTTCGGTCTGCTCTGCGGCCGGGTCTTCTGCAGCTTCTTCAACGGGCTGGGTGCGGTCCAGGGTGAAGGACTCAGCAACCACGGGGGCGGCAGCCTTCTGGTCCTCGACAGCCGAAACTTCCTCAGCGGCTGCTTCCTCAGCATCCAGCTTCTTCTGAGCGTTGGCAACGATGGCGGCCAGGGCGGCTTCCATATCTTCGCCAGACTCATCAGACTCCCGAGCAGAGGTCTCAGATGCTTCGGCGGTGAGCTCTTCACCCTGCTCAGTTTCGGGCTCTACGGTAGCCGCACCGAAGACAGGGTCGTTCTCGTAGTCGTGCTCGAACTCAGCTTCAACCGACTCAGCTTCAACCGGCGCAACCTCAGCCTGGGCAGGCTCGTCAGAAGCTTCAACAGCCTCCTTCTCCTGCGCAGAATCGGCAGCGGCAGAACCGGCTACAGCGGTACCGGCAGCGGCAAGACCAGCTACGGTCAGCAGACCCGAAGAGGCACCCTCTTCAGCAGCCTCGACTACAGGCTCTTCAGCGGCTTCAACAGTAGCCTCAGCCTCATTCGCAGCCTGCTTCTCGGCCAACTCAGCCTCAAGCTCACGCTCAATAGCTTCACGTTCAGCCTCAACCGAGTCAACGCTCTGAGCTGCAGCTTCCTGAGGCTCATCCTGCGAGGTAGCCTCAGCGGTCGCAACGGGCTTAGCCTCAACAGCGGAGCCTTCCAGCAGGAAGCTTTCGCCGGTAGTCTGACCGTCCGCAGCGCCCAGGTAGGATGCGTGAACCTCCAGACCGTCACCCAGGCGCGGGTTCAGAGAAACCGCCGCACGGTTCCAGGTTGCACCGACCTGCTGAGCCTCGGTATACAGTGCCGCAACGGGTGCGAACCAGTCAATGCCGGGCACGACGATACCGGTTTCAACCTCACGGCCGCGGTGCAGCAGACGGTAGTGCATATCCTCATCAACCTGGCGCAGTTCCAGGCTCATGGTGCCCGAACCGCGGGTGCGCATGAGCTCCGCGAGGCCGTGGAGAGCGCGCTGCTCGGGGAGAACGGGCAGGGTTGCTGCGCCTTCAACGGGCTCACTCAGGATGATGGATTCGGCGACCAGTTCAGCCTCGTCTTCGCTGAGCTTCTGCTCAGTTTCCTTCAGCTCAGCCGCAGGCTGATCGGCGGACTCTTCACGAACAGCAGACTCGTGCTTCTCTGCTTCCTTCTTGTCGATGCCCTCTGCGGTCAGCGCGACGCTCTGAGAGGTGCCCTTTTCTGCCTTCTCCTCAGCCTTTTCAGCCTTTGCGGCGGAGGCAACGGCAGCTGCAGCAGCCACAGTGGCGGCAGTCGCGGCGAGTGCAGGAGCTGCCGAGGGGTTCTTGGCGGGCTCCTCTTCCTCAGAATCAGTACCTTCCGCCGCGAAGTCCTCAGCCTCGGTAGCGGTTACTGCCGGTGCGGGGGTCGCCTCTTCAGTTTCTTCGGCACTGCTTTCTTCCGCGGCAGGCTCTTCCACAGCGGAGGCATCGAAAATCAGCTCGGCGGTGTTCTCCTCTTCAGCGTCGAAGTCCTCAGCCTCGAGCGATTCAGAGACGGATACAGCGGAGAGCAACTCAGTCTCGTCCGAGACCGCGTTTTCTTCCTCAGTAAGTTCAGAGGCCAGCAGCTCGGGTGCCTCAACGACAGCCTCAATCGGCTCTTCCTCAACAGCGGCAGCAGGCTCTGCAGCTTCTTCTGCGCCCGCGGTAAGGTCAACGGTCTCTTCGGTTTCGAAGTCTTCAGCAGCCTCAACATTTTCGGATGTTTCAGTAGCAGCCTCGGCAACCTCGGTAGCTTCAGCGGAGTCTGCCTCCTCAGCAACTACCTCATCAGCAGCTTCAGCGATGACCTCGCCGGAAGCGACCTCGCCGAAGGTTTCCTCTTCGCTGTCGAGGGTAATGCCCAGTCGAGCAGCGTAGGCGGCAGCCAGATCGTCCAGACCGGTGTTCTGCGCCTCGGTGACAGCGGCGCGGGTGCGGGCGGCCTTCATATCTTCAACGGTCAGAGTTTCCTCAGCATCTGCAGATGCATCCTCAGCCTCAGATGCAGAATGAGCGTTCTCAGAATTGTTATCGGTAGCTTCCACAACAGCGTCGACAACCGCAAGGTCTTCGTTACCCTCTGCCCCGTCTGCAGTATCCTCAGCGACCTCAGCATCCTCAGCAGCCGCATCTTCGGCATTCTGGGCACGCAGAGCACGCAGGTGCTCCTCAAACTGGGAGCGTGCTTCCTCTGCAACATCCTTAGGCTCCTCAACATCAGCCGAGGCTTCCTCAGCCTCGACAGATGCGCCCTCGGCTTCGGGCTCTTCCTCATCGCGCAGGAACGCGGGGGTAGCAGGCTTGAGCTCCTCAGCAACCGGAGCGGCATCTTCTTCGACGTCCTGTGCCTCAGCCACCTGTTCAACCTCAACAGGCTCCTCAGATTCCTGTGGGAAAGCACCAAGCGCAGCCAGCAGACTACGACGCTCCTGCTCCTCAGCCTGTTCCTCAGTCAGCTCATCAGCAGCGGAAGATTCTTCAACCTTCTCATCGCCGTGCAAGAGGGCACGCTTGAGATCCTCAACAGCGCGGTGCTCTTCGTTCTGCTCTTCGTCGTTGTTCTGCTGGCGTGCGCTTTCAGACTTCACGAAGCGGCGCAGGGAGTCCTCCCACTGCTGCTGTTCCATAATCTTCTGGCTCAGTCGCGCGCTCTTGGGAGCGTCTTCGCTTGCCTGCTCCTCCTGCACCTTAGCAGTTTCGGCGCTCTGTTCTTCGCGCGACTGTTCATCCAACTTCTTCTTGCCGATTCCAAAGAAGCTCATTGGGTGTCCTCCTCCGGCGTGCGCCGTGTGATGATGTGCCAGCTCCTTCATCCCCCGCAGGTGTGTGGGCACGGGGTCGGGAACATGACGCAAATGTCCTCATAATCCTTTTAATTCTATCGCGTGCATAGAGTTTCACCCCGCTACTCGGTGAGAGGTAACGGGGTGAAACTTGTACAGTTTTCAAGGCTTAATGCGGCTATAGAGTCGCGCCTTCAAGACTGCAGAATAAGCTTTTGAAAAGCTCTTTAGCGTGCCTCATCGCGGATGGGGTTCGCCGCCTTCGCCGCCTTCGCCAACTCAAAACGGACAGCTCGCAGTGCGGTTGCCGCCATAACACGCACACCAATGCCGATCGCCTGCTCGCTCGGGGCGTAATCGCCCTGATGCAGATCGTAGGTGGGGTCGCCGGGGGCGCGGGTGCCCAGACGGAACATGGAGCCGGGAACTTCCTGCAGCATCCACGCGAAGTCTTCGCCGCCCATAGACTGCTCGACCAGCACGATGGAGTCCTCACCCAGCTCGGCGCGGGCCGCGTTCTCCAGCATGGTGGTTTCCAGGTCGGTGTTCACAACCGGAGGCACGCCGCGGATGTGCTCCACGCGCGCCTTCACGCCGAAGGGTACAGCGACCTGCTCAATCACTTCGTCCAGCAGGTTGCCTGCCTGGCGCCACACCTCAACGTCCAGGCAACGCATGGTGCCCGCCAGGTAGCCCTCGGCGGGAATAGCGTTGGGTGCAACGCCGGCGCTGACCTGGCCCCAGGCGACCAGCACGCCCGAACGCACATCGGTACGGCGGGTCAGCACGGCGGGAACCTGCACAGCAATCTGGCTCATCGCGTAGATTAGGTCTTCGGTTAGGTGCGGGCGGGATGTGTGGCCGCCGTGACCGCTCAGATGAATCTTGATGGTGTCGGATGCGCTAGTAATCGCACCGATGCGGGTACCAATCTGCCCCAGGTCCACCTTCGGGTCGCAGTGCAGGGCAAAAGCACGCGGAATGTCCTTGAGCAGACCCTGCGAAATCATCTGCACGGCACCGCCGGGCAGCTGCTCCTCAGCGGGCTGGAAGAGAATGCGGACGCTACGACCCAGCGGAGTCTTCTCGTTCAGCTCGTGCAGCGCCAGCGCCACACCGAGCATGACGGTCTGGTGAATATCGTGGCCGCAGGCGTGCATCACGCCGGGCACGGTGGAGGCGTAGGGCAGGCCGGTCTGCTCAACAATGGGCAGAGCATCAATATCGGCGCGCAGAGCCACCGCAAAGGGGCCGCTTCCAATATCGACGTAGCAGCCGGTGCCTTCGCAAGCGACGGGGTTCATGCCGGCTTCTCGCAATCGATTCATGAGGCGCTCAGTGGTCGCCACCTCACGGAAGGAAAGCTCCGGGTTAGCGTGCACTTCGCGGCGGAACTGCACGAGGGTACCCATCATGCGCTCCACCCAGTCGTCAAAGACGGGGGTGGACAAATCGTAGCGAGAATTAGCGAAAACCATACACAGTAGAATAACGCCGCCCGCCGGGGTTTACCTACCCGTTCCCCCTTTCTGACAGCCCCCGAGAATATCTATGACTTTATGACAGATTGTGAAGAGTAATCCTGCCCGCCGAAGCACCAAAAATGCTCTGCTCCATCATTTCCGCCAGCCCTTTTCTGTTAAACAACTCAAGCCGCCACCCGGTGTGGGTGACGGCTTGAATTGTCAATGCTGTATCAGCTGATACCGCGTGCTCAGATTAGAGCGAGCGGCTCAGGATTGCCTGCTTCACCTCGGCAATAGCCTTGGTGATCTGGATGCCACGGGGGCAAGCCTCGGTGCAGTTGAAGGTGGTACGGCAACGCCATACGCCTTCCTTGTCATTGAGGATCTCCAGACGCAGGTCGCCTGCATCATCGCGCGAGTCGAAGATGAAGCGGTGTGCGTTCACGATAGCGGAGGGGCCGAAGTACTGACCGTCGGTCCAGAAGACCGGGCAGGACGAGGTACATGCTGCACAGAGGATGCACTTGGTGGTGTCATCGAAACGTGCACGGTCCTCAATGGTCTGCAGGCGCTCACGCTCAGGCTCGTTCGAGTCGTTGATGAAGAACGGCATGATTTCGCGGTATGCCTGGAAGAAGGGCTCCATATCAACGATGAGGTCCTTTTCGCAGGGCAGACCCTTGATGGGCTCAACGGTAATCGGCTTGGACAGGTCAAGGTCCTTCAGCAGGGTCTTGCAAGCCAGGCGGTTACGGCCGTTGATGCGCATCGCGTCCGAGCCGCAGATGCCGTGTGCGCAGGAGCGGCGGAAGGAGACGGAACCGTCTACTTCCCACTTGATCTTGTGCAGAGCATCGAGCACGCGGTCGGTGCGGTACATGGTCAGCGGGAATTCATCCCAGTACGCCTCGGAGGAAACTTCCGGGTTGTAGCGACGAATCTTGATGACCACATCGTACGTGGGGATGGAGTCGGAGTCGCCGCCGGCCATACCCTCAAACAGCTTGACGGATTCCGGTTCGGGGAGTTCGTTTTCAGCCATTTTAGTACTTACGCTCCTTCGGCTCGTAGCGGGTGTAGACAACGGGCTTGGTTTCGAATCGCAGACCCTTGACACCCTCAAACTCAGATTCGGGGTCGAGGTAGACCATCGAGTGCTCCATGAAGTTGACATCGTCACGCTTGGGGAAGTCCTCGCGGTAGTGACCACCACGGGATTCCTTACGGTGCAGTGCACCGACAGACATGACCTTCGCCAGCTCAATCAGGAAGCCGAGCTCAACAGCCTCAAGCAGGTCGAGGTTGAAGCGCTTGCCCTTGTCCTGGATGGAGATGTTCTTGTAACGCTCTTCCAGCTCAGCGATGGTTGCCAGTGCTGCACGGATGGTCTCGTCGGTACGGAACACCTGCATGTCAGCTTCCATAGCCTTCTGCAGGTCTGCGCGGATAGCGCCGACCTTCTCGGTGCCCTTGCCTCCGAGGATGCCGTTGAGCATGTTGAGAACGCGATCTGCCGCGTCGTCCGGAACCGGCACGAACTCAGCGGATGCTGCGTACTCTGCTGCCTTGCGGCCTGCACGCTTACCGAATACGTTGATGTCCAGCAGGGAGTTGGTGCCCAGACGGTTTGCACCGTGGACGGACACGCAAGCAACCTCACCAGCTGCGTAGAGGCCGGGGATGGTCTCCTTGCTGTTGCGGTAGACCTCGGTCTCGTTGTTGGTGGGGATACCGCCCATTGCGTAGTGCGCGGTGGGGAACACCGGGATGGGCTGGTGGTGCGGTTCCACTGCCAGGTAGGTACGAGCGAACTCGGTAATATCGGGCAACTTCTCGTCGATGTGGGAGGGCTCCAGGTGGGTCAGGTCCAGCAGCACGTAGTCCTTGTGGGGACCGCAGCCGCGGCCTTCGCGCACCTCGTTTGCCATTGCACGTGCCACGATATCGCGGGGTGCAAGGTCCTTAATGGTGGGTGCGTAGCGCTCCATGAAGCGCTCACCGTCAGCGTTACGGAGAATACCGCCTTCACCACGAGCACCCTCGGTGACGAGAATGCCCAGGCCAGCCAGGCCGGTCGGGTGGAACTGAACGAATTCCATGTCCTCCAGGGGCAGGCCTGCACGCAGTGCGATAGCCATACCGTCACCGGTGAGGGTGTGTGCGTTGGAGGTGGTCTTGAAGATCTTGCCACAGCCGCCGGATGCGAAGATCACGGACTTAGCCTGGAAGACGTGGACCTCGCCGGTTGCCAGGTCGTAGGAGACGACGCCGGCGGGGCGGGGCTTGCCCTCTTCGTCCTTAACCAGGATCAGGTCGAGAACGTAGAACTCGTTGTAGAACTCCACATTGTGGCGAACGCAGTTCTGGTAGAGGGTCTGCAGAATCATGTGGCCGGTACGGTCAGCTGCGTAGCATGCGCGGCGCACAGCAGCCTTACCGTGGTCACGGGTGTGACCGCCGAAACGGCGCTGGTCGATGCGGCCTTCGGGGGTTCGGTTGAAGGGAAGACCCATCTTTTCCAGGTCGAGCACAGCGTCGATAGCTTCCTTAGCCATGATTTCTGCTGCGTCCTGGTCGACCAGGTAGTCACCACCCTTGACGGTGTCAAAGGTATGCCACTCCCAGTTGTCCTCTTCAACGTTTGCCAGAGCGGCGCACATGCCACCCTGTGCTGCGCCGGTGTGGGAGCGGGTGGGGTATAGCTTGGTCAGTACCGCGGTGCGAACTCGCTGGCCTGCCTCAATGGCGGCACGCATACCTGCGCCGCCGGCACCGACGATCACTACATCGTACTTATGTACCTGCATGATGTTCTTTCTGTGTTTTAGATGTTTTCGTTTGTCTCGGATACGTCGCCGTTAGCGTGCCGAGCAGAAGCTGGGGAGCAGTTCAGCCGCCGCGCCGGAGGGGCAGGGGTCGAACGCGAAGATGGTGAGGGTACCAATCAGCAGGACGAATGCGCATGCTGCGAAGAGGATGACCTTCAGCCAAACGCGCAGGCGGTCCTTCTCAGCGTAGTCATCGATGATGACGCGGATACCGTTAGCACCGTGCAGCATAGCCAACCAGAGCAACAACAGGTCCCAGACCTGCCAGAAGGGGTTAGCCCACTTGCCGCCCACGAAGCCGAAGTCGATAGCGTGGATGCCGTCGCCGACCATGAGGTTGGAGAACAGGTGACCGAAAATCAGCACGACGAGTACGACGCCGGACAGGCGCATACCCAGCCAAGCGAACATCTCAAAGTTGTTGCGCTTGGAGGAGGAGCGGTTGTACTTCACACCGTCGATGCGGTTATCACGCAGACGGGGTACATAGGTGCGGGGCTTAAGCGGAGTAGCCATAGTTTAGTGACCTCCCATGTGCGAGAAAACGATCGGCAGGTGACGTGCGGCGAAGCCAGCAACGGTGATTGCCCAAAGGAAAAGCACAACCCAGAGAATCTTGATGTGCGTGTAGGTTGCCTTCTGGCTGATTTCGACGTTGCCGTCCTTGTTCTTCGCCTGGATGTGCTCCACGTGCGAGTTGGTTGCCTTACCCCAGAAGTCAATGAGGATAATGCGAATACCGTTGAACGCGTGGTAGACGATGGCGGCGACAAGCGCGGTCTCACCCAGACCCATGATGGGGTTCTTGTACAGGCTCAGTACGCCATTGTAGGCCTCCGGGGAGATACGCACGACGGCAGTATCCAGGATGTGTACAAGAAGGAAGAAGAAAATCGCGATACCGGTAATGCGGTGAGCAACCCAGGACCACATGCCCCAGCGGCCGCGGTAGAGGGTTCCTTTAGAACCATTCAACACTGAATAACCTCCTGCTGCGACGGCGAGCGTCTGGGTTCTGGTACCGCATTTTTAGGCTCCAGCTTCCAGGCACAGCTGTGTGCTCACCGACTGCTTTTGTTCGTCTGTTACTTCCAAGATATCAGGTAAATTCACAGCTTACTGACACCCTGTTTAGGGTTTTTTTACAGGTTCTAAAAGGGAATTAGGGCATGTTTTTATTGCGATATCGCCTACTTCCCTGTGTTCGTGCGGGACTTACCTTAACCTAACCTCAAACATCGCCTAAATGAGAGCCGCCTGACACTTTTTTGTTAAAACCTAAAAGAATTCGATATATGACAAATTGACCCGCTATTCTTGAAGCGATGAATACTGCACTCACTCGATTCCGCCCGCTCATTCCCGCCGGCGGTGTTGGCTCGCGTTTGTGGCCTCTATCCCGCGCGCACGCCCCGAAATTCCTGCTCGACCTCACCTCGTCGGGCAATTCCTTGCTGCGTGACACCTACGACCGCCTCATCGATCTCAGCAACGGTTCCGTCATGGTGGTTACCGGCACTTCACACGCCAATGCGGTTACCCAGCAGATTCCTGAACTGCGCGCCGCTGACCTGGTACTGGAGCCCTCCCCCAAGGATTCGGCTGCGGCTATCGGCCTGGCTTGCGCTATCATCCACCGCCGCGAACCGGACGCCATCATTGGCTCCTTCGCAGCTGACCACGTAATCAGCCCCGTGGATGAATTCCACCGCGTGGTGACCGAAGCTGTCATCACCGCGGCAACCGGCAAGATTGTCACCATCGGTATTACCCCCACCGAGCCCTCCAGCGCGTTTGGCTACATTCACGCCTGCGAGTCCCTGGGTATTGAGGATGCACCCAATGCTCACGCCGTGGACACCTTCGTGGAGAAGCCCGATACCGCTACCGCACAGAAGTACCTGGACTCCGGTGAGTACACCTGGAACGCAGGCATGTTCGTGGCACCGGCAGCCCTGATGCTCAAGCACCTCGAGGCGAACGAGCCCGAGCTGTACGCAGGCATCATGGAGATTGCTAACGCTTGGGACACCCCCGAGCGCGAGGCCGTCATGGACCGCGTCTGGGAGACCCTGCCCAAGACCGCTATTGACTACGCTGTGGCTGAGCCCGCAGCGGCAGCAGGCGATGTCGCAATGGTTCCCGGCTCCTTCAGCTGGGACGACGTGGGAGACTTCGACGCTGTGGCTCGCCTGAACACCGAGAAGAGCGGCGAAGAGCTGACGATCCTCGGCGAGAAGGACAACGTCATTAACCATGGTTGCTCCGGCATTATTGTCGCGAACACTGACCGCAAGATCTCTATCATTGGCCTCAACGACATTGTTGTGGTGGACACCCCCGATGCTCTGCTGGTCGCTCCGCGCTCGAAGGCACAGGCTGTCAAGGATGCTGTGGGTGAGGTCAAGGCACGCGGGCTGAACAACCTCCTCTAAATTTTTGGCCCCGAGTAGATAGCCCTTGTGCAGTTAGCCCCGCGCAATTAGCCCTGAGTAGTTAGCCCCGCGCAGGTGCTTGAGTCCTGCTCGAGCACAAGATACCTATACGAAAACCGGCTCCCTTCTTTCCAGAAGGGAGCCGGTTTTCTTATGCCCCGATGTTTATGCTCCGATGGGTTATTTCGCGGGTGGATTCAAGGCTTCTGCCTAGTGGAGCCTGGGAGGTTGTTTCCTGCGGCCAAGCAGGGGGTGGCACGCCTTACGCACCCCGCGCAGATTGCGCTTCCAGACTCTGATACAAACCAAGAACCATCCATTGTAGAGAACCATTCTCATGTTAGTCTTGGTGCATGCACATGA
>ENA-OWLE01000254-OWLE01000254.1-metagenome-genome-assembly--contig:-NODE-254-length-11511-cov-10.778893_pt1 | contig 11511 bp, 9 predicted proteins | sample MGYA00245345_ERZ651094 | MGnify/ENA primary metagenome ERZ651094 (study PRJEB26857, sample SAMEA4031770) | metagenome | biome: human; feature: oral; material: saliva | place: Philippines | collected 2014... | reverse complement strand
CATTAGCGACGGCACCGCGTTCATCTCCAAGGACGACGTGCAGGGTAACGTGTTCCTTGTGGCGTGGCCGCTGAACCACTTCGGCCTGCTGACCGACGAGAGCTCTGTGTTCTCCTCGGTTCCCTCTCCGACCTCGACCCCCGAGCAGTAGGAGAGAAGCCGTGACGGTGAGCGCACAGGCTGAGGAACCCGCAAAAGCGGAGAAGTCCAAAGCTGCGAAGCCTCGGGCGCCAAAGCCCGCCGCCGACCTGGAGCATGAGAAGCGACTCTTCGAGGCGGGGGCTCGCGCGGTGGCGGGTATCGACGAGGTGGGACGCGGCTCCATGGCTGGCCCTGTCAGCGTGGGCGTCGCAATTCTTGGCCCGGACGCCACCCTTGAGGTGGGCGGGCTAATTGACTCCAAGGCCCTCTCGCCTGCGCGCCGCGAATCCATGGTCCCCGAGATCCGCCGCTGGTGCGCCGTCGAGGTGGGCCACGTGGACCCGCAGGACGTGGATGCGCTGGGCATGACCCTGTCGTTGCGGCTTGCCGCCCAGCGGGCCCTGGCCGCTCTGGCACGCCGAGGCTACCGCGCCGATGCCGCCCTACTCGACGGCAAGCACGACTGGTTCACCCCTCCGCAGGAGGACCTGTTCAGCGCGTTGGTACCGGACCCGGCGCAGGCGCGCTACGACGCTCTGCTGGCCGAGGCCTGGGAAGGAGCGGGAGAACCCGCGGCTATGCCCGTGACCATGGTCATCAAGGGCGACTACAAGTGCGCCTCGATTGCGGCTGCCTCTGTGGTGGCGAAGGTTGAGCGAGACGAGCTGATGGTGGCCCTCGACGGGGTTCACCCGGGGTTTGGCTGGGCGAAGAACAAGGGCTACGGCTCGGCCGCCCACCGCGAGGCAATCAGCGCGCAGGGCCCCAGCCCGATGCACCGCCTGTCCTGGTCGCTACCGGCCACCGCCGAGCAGATAGCGGCCGCCGCGGCACAGCGTTACTAGGGCGCGGCTAGGGGGCGTGACATTCCTGAAAACCGCCCCTCCGAAGGCTGCGAAAGCCTAACGTGCTACCGCTAAATCAGTACTAGAAAGCCCAGGAAAGGAAGAGCAGTGAGCGCAGAAGACCTCGAAAACTACGAGACCGACGCCCAAATGGCGCTCTACCGCGAATACAAAGACGTCATGTCGCTCTTTAGCTACGCGGTAGAAACCGACCGACGCTTCTACCTGGCAAACCAGGTGGACGTCACCCCGCACGTGCAGGACGGCACCCTCTACTTTGAGGTGAGCATGAGCGACGTGTGGGTGTGGGATGTATTCCGCTCCAACCGCTTTGTGAAGAAGGTGCACGCCTACTCGGTGCGTGATGTGAATGTGGAGGAGCGCCTGCCCAACCAGGAGTTCACCGTGCCGGAAATGCCGGACTTTAACGCCTAGCTCACGAACGCCTAGATTACGAATGCCTAGCTCACGCCCGGTTCACCGCCTTGCCGCCGGATGCGCGCGGCTGCTGAGATGCCGGGCGGCAGAACTTGGGTGACGAAACCGCGTGATAAACCTACGCGAATATGACGCGGCGAATCGGCACCCGAGCGGTGTTTTTGAAAAATATGCCCCAAAATTTCAAATAAATGGCTGTGGATAACCTCTAATTCCTTCTAGGAACCGAGGTTATCCACAGTTTTTCGTTAACCGCCTTCGGGTACGCGCGCGGCGGGCACAGTAGAAGCACTACCGCTATCTACCGGGGGAGAGACCCATGACAACAGCTCGAATAACAGCCCGCGCCGCAACCCGAAGCGCACCCAACAGACCCCAGCTCCAGAAAACCCCGCCCCGCGCCCACAGCGTCGGCAGGTGGGGCGAGGAGCTGACCGCCCGCATCCTGGAGACGAACGGCTACCGCATCCTGGAGAGGAACTGGCGACCACCCGCCGGACTCGAACACGAACAGATCCGCGGCGAGCTCGACCTAATCGCCATTGACCCCGAGGACGAACTGGTTTTCGTTGAAGTCAAAACCCGCAGCAGTGAAGACTTTGGGCACCCGTTCGCCTCCATCGACCGCGATAAGGCGCGCCGCACACGTTCGCTGGCGATTCTGTGGTGCAGGCTGCGCGAAAACCTGGATTTTCCGCGCTTCCGTATTGACGCAATTGCGGTGACCGGAACCTGCGAAACCTTCACCTTCGAACATTTGAAGGCGGTGGCGTAATGGGATTCGCACGCACCTATTCCGTGGCGCTCGTGGGCTTGCGCGGGCACATCGTTGACGTCGAGGCTGATATTTCGCAGGGCTTGCCCGGCTTCGTGCTACTGGGCCTGCCCGATACCGCCCTCAACGAATCTAAAGAGCGTGTGCGCTCCGCAGCGAAGAACACCGGCATCACCCTCACCCAGCACCGGCTCACCGTGAACCTGACCCCGGCGACCCTACCCAAACGCGGCTCGGCGTTCGATCTTGCCATTGTGGTTGCGGCGCTGCAGGCGGAGAAGAAACTGCACCCCAGCGGCGATAGCGTCTTCCTGGGCGAGCTGGGACTGGACGGAACGCTACGCCCCGTGCCGGGCATCCTGCCGGCAGTCAAAGCCGCCGTGGACGCCGGGCACCACCGCGTGATTGTGCCCGCCGAAAACGCTGAGGAGGCGGCACTCATCCCCGGCGCGCAGGTGAGTAGTTTCCGTTGCCTGGCGGAGGTTTTTGCCGCTCTCGGCGCTGAGAGTCAGAAGCTGACCTACCCGCCCGCCCCGCAGACGGAGGCGAGCGCACCGGCGGCAAAGCCGGCTGAAATTCCCTCGGATATGAGCGATGTTGCCGGTCAGTCGCAGGGTCGTTTTGCCCTGGAAATTGCCGCTGCGGGCGGCCACCACATGCTGCTGACAGGCCCGCCCGGTTCGGGTAAAACCATGCTGGCGGAGCGCCTGCCGAGCATCCTGCCGACCCTCGACAACGATGCCGCGATGGAGGTGACCGCGATTCGGTCCCTCTGCTCGGCGGGGGAACACCTGAGCGAGCTGGTGCGTCAGCCGCCGTTTGAGGCGCCGCACCATAGCGCCTCCGCGCCGGCGATTCTGGGAGGCGGCAGCGGCATTCCCCGCCCAGGCTGCGTGTCTAAAGCGCATCGCGGCGTGCTCTTTCTGGACGAGGCGCCGGAGTTCAAACGTACGGTGCTCGATTCGCTCCGTCAGCCCCTGGAATCGGGGACCGTGACCCTGGATCGTTCGAGCGCGTCGGCGACGTATCCGGCGCGTTTTCAGCTGATTCTGGCGGCGAACCCGTGCCCCTGCGGCATGAACGTGGGCACCGGTACGGAGTGCACGTGCGCTCCGCGTGAGCGTCGCGCCTATTTTGGGCGGCTGTCCGGCCCGCTGGTGGATCGTATTGACGTGAATGTGACGGTTCCGAAGGTGTCTTCCACGGAGCTTGCGGGCGGTCAGGTGAATGAGAATTCGGCGCAGATTCGTGAGCGCGTCATGGCGGCGCGGCAGGCTCAGAAGGAGCGCCTGGAGCCGTACGGGTTGAAGACGAATGCGGAGATGAACGGCAAGATTCTGCGCGGCCCGCTGCGTCTGGATGCGAAGCTCACCGGCGAGCTGAACGCCGCCGTGGATCGCGGAACGCTGACGGCTCGCGGCTATGACCGGGTGCTGCGTATTGCTTGGACTCTCGCCGATTTGGAGGGTGCCGCCTACCCGAGCCGGGAGCACCTGGACGTGGCGCTCTTTTTGAGGCAGCAGGGGCAGTTGAAATAGCGTGCCGAAGCTTTGAGCGCCGAGATGGCAACGAAGAAGTGTTCACGAGATTGAGCCACTCACGAGAGGAGAAGAACATCATGAGTGAGAAGAAACTGAGAGAAATAGCGCCGGAAGAGCATGTGTCAGAAGAGAGCACGTTTGAAGAGAGCGTGCCTGCAGAGGGCACGGCGGAGGATTTTGTGCAGGAGGAACTGCAGATCCGACTGCCCGGTCGCGCTCTGTATAGGCACGCTCTGGTGCGTGAGAGGGTGGCGCATATTCTGTCGCTGGGGCAGGAGCCTTCGCCGAGCCCGTATAACGCGGCGCGGTTGCCGGGGTTCCTCGCCTCCTGCCTGAATCCGGTGTACCTGGACGAGACACCGGAGTCTGCAAACCAAGAGGGCGCTGAATCAGTAGCTAAAAAATCTGCTGATACCGCAGACGCAACCACTCCCGTAGCTACCGCACCGCTCTTCAATCCCGCCCTCAGCGCGCAGGCGCTTGAGGCGGCGTGCCGCGAGTACATCCGCTGTTGCACCGCCCAGCTGATGCGCTACGCCGAACCCGCCGATGAGCTCGTGGTCGAATCCCTCACCACCCTGGGCGCGCCGCTGACCCTGCACTACCTGCTGACCGGGCACATCCCGGATGAGCACACCTGGGAACACGGTGAACCGGACGAACAGCTCAGTGAATTTCTGCACTCGGTGGGTGCGCCCGCCGATGGGGAGTCCACCCTGTTCAGTAGTGCGAATGGCTACTACACGCCGGGTGAGCATCAGATGAGCCGCGATAAGTTCGGTAAGGCGCTCGCGACCCGCCGCCTGCGCTGGAACCGCCGCATGGAACGCACCCTGAACGCGGAGGCGCACATGGCGGCAACCTGCGGGGCGTGGCTGGTCACTCCCGCCGATCCGCTGTGGCCGCCGCAGTTGAACGATTTGGGGCCTGCCCGACCGTACGGGCTGTGGTGTCGAGGCGATTCGCGGCACCTGCTGGATCTGGCGTCTGCCCCGAGCGTGGCTCTGGTCGGTTCGCGCGACCCGAGCATCTACGGTACGGAGGCAACGACCCACCTCGCCGCCGAGCTGGCGCGCCGCGGGTACACGGTGATTTCTGGTGGCGCGATGGGCATTGATATTGCGGCGCATCGGGCAGCGCTGACCCAGCAGGGTAGCGACCTGCCGACCATCGCCTTCATGGCGGGTGGGCTGGACCGGCTGTACCCGGCGCAGAACTCGGATGCGCTGAACATGATTGTTGACCGCGGGCTCATCATGAGCGAGGTGAGCGTGGGTAACACCCCCACACGGTGGCGTTTTCTGGAGCGTAACCGCCTGATTGCGGCGTTGGCGCGGCACACCATTGTGGTGGAGGCGCGCTGGCGTTCCGGTGCCCTGAATACGGCTCGTCACGCGATGGAGATTGGGCGTACCCTCTGGGCTGTGCCGGGGCAGATTAACTCGCCGAACTCGGTGGGCACGAACCGTCTGCTGCGCGATGGACTAGCGCAAACACTCACCGAGGCCGCCGACATTCTCGAGTACGATGCCGCCGCGGGGTTTGAGCTGGGTACCGAGCACGAGAGCGAGTGGGACCGGGCTGCCTCCTCCAGCGCACTGGATGAGCTGACCGAACGACAGGGCAGAGTCTGGGATGACTTGAGCCCGCGTTCCTACCGCGGTGTGGACGAGATTGCCGCAACCCTCGGGTTGAGCGCTCGCGACGTGATGGCTGACCTGTTCCACCTGGGTCGCTGCGGCCTGGCGGAGAGTAGCGGAACGAGCTGGAGGAAGGTCCGCCCGGCTGCCGCAGCGTAGGGGAGCCTGCGCTGAACACCCCTGCGGAGCGTCCCGGTTGAACACCCCTGCTGAACACCTGCGGCAGTAGCCGGTTGCGACGGCCGGTCATGACGGGACGGCATGTAGAGGAGACCGAACCTCTCTACAATTGGGGTAGGCTTGCGCGTACTGGCGTGGAGCCTACCCCGCCGCCCTCTCGGCAGCTGCGCCGGGGATAGAAATACACTGTTGAGAAGCATCAACGCCGCTAGAGTCGGGAACCAGAAGCACGAAAGGAGGGAGGCATGACCCCCGCCCGCCAGCACGAAAACCGAGCTGAAAACCGGCATGAGAACCGGGAAGAATACCGGGCTGCAAACCGGGATGAGGCTCCCTCCATGACCCTGCCGGTAACCTACACCCGCAGCCTCGCCGCCGATTATCCCGAACCGAATCATTCCGGCACCCAAGCTGAGGGCCCTGATTCTGCTCTGGACGGCTCTGCTCTACCTGATTCGGCTCTGGGCATCTCTGGCGAGGTGTTCCGCCCCGTCCTGGACCGTTTTGAGCGTTTTCTGCGCTATGAGAAGCACCGTTCCGAAGAGACGATCCGTTCCTATATTTCGGATTTGGAGGGATTTTTCGGCTACATGGCGCGCCGCGGCGTGCGGCATCTGGACAGCATCGATGCGTCCCTGATTCGTGAGTGGTTGGGTTCGTTGCACCTGCGGCAGGCGGCTCGTTCTACGGTGGCGCGCCGCGGCTCGACCCTGCGCACGTTTTTCACCTGGGCTCAGGAAGAGGAGCTCGTGCACGCCAACCCCACCCGCGGTATGCGCACCCCCAAGCGGGAGAATCACCTGCCGCCGGTGCTGAGCCGTGAGCAGATGAACCAGCTACTAACCACCTTGCAGGAGCGTCGGGCGCAGGATCCTCGTGATGCGCGCCTGCTGCGCCTGGAAGCTGTGGTTGAGGTGCTGTACGCCTCGGGCATGCGTATTTCTGAGCTGACCGGCCTGGATTTGCAGAGCGTGGACCGGGCGAATAAGACGGTGCGCGTGCTGGGTAAGGGCAATAAGGAGCGCGTGGTGCCGCTGGGCACCCCGGCGCTTAAGGCGTTGAATCGTTGGGTTTCGTATGGTCGTCCGCAGTGGATTCCGGAGGGGTCTCAGGGGGTGACGGCGCTGTTTATTGGCCCTCGGGGTGGGCGTGCAAATGCCCGTCAGATTCGTGAGGACCTGACCCGCCTGCTGCGCACAGTGGAGAACACTCAGGCGTCGGGTGCGCACGTTTTGCGTCATTCGGCGGCGACCCATCTGGTTGATGGTGGTGCCGATATTCGTTCGGTGCAGGAGCTGTTGGGTCATTCATCGTTGGCGACCACGCAGATTTACACGCACGTGTCGATGAAGCGTTTGGCGGAGACGTACGCGCGGGCGCATCCACGAGCATAGGGGTGGCAACCCGAAAGTTAGCTGTCTCTCTATTTGAACCTTGCCCGTTCGGGTTGTGCGAATGGGTGAATTCAATCTAAGCTATACACTGTTCAACCACTGTCTGAGCTCCCAGTGCATCCCAAAATTCTTGCACTGCGATGTTTATGCAAAGCGGCTGAACAAGGTAGCATAGGTAACAGACTAACCGTGGTCTCCGTCTCTGCGGAGGCACCGCGTACGAGTACTAAAAACCAGAAAGGTCGCACCGCATGCGCGCACTCGTTTGCCCCGGACAGGGCTCCCAGAAGAAGGGCTTCCTGAGCCCCTGGCTCGAGATTGAAGGTGTGCGTGAGCACCTGGAACGACTCTCCGAAGCGGCAGGCATCGACCTGATTCACTACGGCACCGAAGCCGAAGAAGAAACCATCAAGGACACCGCAATCGCCCAGCCCCTCATCGTGGCTGCTGGCATCGTCACCGGTCGCCTCGCGTTGCGTGAGCTCGACGGTGAAGAGCTCATCTTCGCGGGCCACTCCGTCGGCGAAATCACCGCAGCAGCCCTCGCGGGCGTACTCAGCGACGAAGACGCAATGCGTTTCGTGCGCGTGCGCGCCAACGGCATGGCGGAGGCGGCAGCCGCCTCCCCGACCGGCATGGCTGCAGTACTCGGCGGCGTTGAAGAAAACGTCCGCGAAGCCATCGACGCAGCGGGCCTCGTCGCCGCAAACTCCAACGGCGGCGGCCAGATCGTAGCCGCAGGCCCCATCCCCGCCATCGAAGCATTCGCCGCGAACCCGCCGGCACGCGCTCGCGTCATCCCCCTGAAGGTCGCTGGTGCATTCCACACCGAGGCAATGGCACCCGCCGTGCCCGCACTGGAAGAGTTTGCCGCATCCCTGCAGGTATCCGACCCGACCTCCGCACTGCTGACCAACCGCGACGGTTCCGCCGTGGCATCCGGTGAAGAGTTCGTCAAGACCCTCGTCTCCCAGGTCACCAGCCCCGTCCGCTGGGACCTGTGCATGGCAACCTTGCTCGAGCGTGAGGTCGCCGGCATTATCGAGGTCGCCCCCGCAGGCACCCTGGTCGGTCTGGCAAAGCGCGCGATGCGCGGCGTGCCCGGCACCTCCATCAACACTCCCGAGGACCTCGCCTCGCTGAAGGGCTAAACGCTGGGGGAGAGCACCCAGCCCTCCCCGCGCTAGGAACCCTTCACAGTAGACATTTAGACATGCGAGGCACACAGTGTCTTGCGAGCATCAGCACTAAGGATTGAATACGTGACTACCCTCAAGCAGTACGAAATCAACCGCTACTCCCGCATCCTCGGTTACGGCGCAGCCCGCGGTGAAGTCATCGTCCCCAACGATGACATCGTTGAGGCAATCAACTCCTCCGACGAGTGGATCAAGCAGCGCACCGGCATCGCAACCCGCCACCGCGCCAGCGAAAACCAGTCTGTCACCGACCTCGCCATCGGCGCCGCCAAGGACGCCCTCGAAGCATCCGGTGTGGCCGGTGAGGACATTGAGGCGGTCATCATCTCGACCATCTCACACCCCTACGCAACCCCCTCCCTGGCAACCCTGGTCGCCGACGCAATCGGCTCCAAGTGCCCCGCATACGACATCTCCGCGGCGTGCGCAGGTTTCTGCTACGGCATCGCCCAGGCGGATGCACTCGTGCGCGCCGGTACCGCCAAGAACGTCCTCGTAATCGGCGTTGAGAAGCTCTCCGACTTCATCGACAACACCGAACGCACCATCTCCTTCCTGCTCGGCGACGGCGCGGGCGCCGCAGTTGTCGGTGTCTCTGACGAGCCCGGCATCGCCCCCACCGTATGGGGTTCGGACGGCTCCCGCTGGGGCACCGTGGGTATGACTCACTCCCTGCTGGACATCCGCAACCGCGACTTCGTAGCAAACCCCGTGCAGGAGGGCGAAAAAATCTGGCCCACCCTGCGCCAGGACGGCCCCTCCGTCTTCCGCTGGGCAGTATGGGAAATGGCGAAGGTCGCCAAGCAGGCACTCGAAACCGCCGGCATCACCCCCGACGAGCTCGGTGCCCTCATCCCGCACCAGGCTAACGCCCGCATCATCGACCAGATGGTCAAGACCCTCAAGCTTCCCGACACCGTCGCCGTTGCGCGCGATATTGTCGATGCCGGCAACACCTCCGCTGCATCCGTGCCGCTGGCAGCCCACCGACTGCTCAAGGAAAACCCGGAGCTTTCCGGTAAGTTCGCCCTGCAGATTGGCTTCGGCGCGGGTCTTGCCTTCGCAGCTCAGGTGGTCGTCCTTCCCTAAGGAAAACCCGTTCCCTAAGGAAAACCACCGGAGCCTGATGCTCACCGCTCCTCACCACCAGCACCGCGCCGGTGCACGAGAAAGAACATAAAGCGGGAAAGCATCCCCACAAACTCCGAGTTGCCGCATGCGTACAGCACGCAGACACGATAAACTCGGTAATGCACGCGTACCCCCACCCGGCGGGTGCGATGACCATCGAAAAAACAAAGGAGCCCCTGAATGGCTAACAAGGAAGAGATCCTCGCAGGTCTGGCAGAAATCGTTAACGAAGAGACCGGCGTTGAGGTTGAGGACGTTCAGCTGGACAAGTCCTTCACCGAGGACCTGGACATCGACTCCATCTCGATGATGACCATCGTCGTGAACGCTGAGGAGAAGTTCGAGGTGACCATCCCGGACGAAGAGGTCAAGAACCTCAAGACCGTTGGCGACGCAGTCGAGTTCATCGCGAACGCTGCCTAAGCTATAACCAATAACGAGGCGGCGCGGGCTCTCACCGGCCCGCGCCGCATCGCTATTCACTCAGCCTCAACCCAACACACCCCGGGAATACATAAAGCGGAATGCGCAGGGCGCAACGACAGCGCCCTCCACCGCGCAAGAATGCACACCGCATACCCCCTCCCGGGCCCTACAGGTTTTTATCCACACACCACCGGATAAACCACCAAATCGACCACCGAAGAGAAAGTGCCACAATGTCTCGAAAAGTGCTGGTGACCGGCCTCGGCGCGACCACCCCCATTGGCGGCGACGTCCCCACCACCTGGGAAAACGCAACCAAGGGCGTATCTGGTGTATCCACCCTCGACCACCCCTGGGTCAAGGAATACGACCTACCCGTATACATTGCAGGCCAGCTCGCCGTGCCCGCCCTCGAATCCGGCCGCCTCACCAAGGTAGAAGCAAAGCGCCTGGATCCCTCGGGCCAGCTCGCCCTCATCGCCGCACGTGAAGCATGGGAAGATGCAGGATTCTCGGGCCCCGACGCCGAATCTGCAGAAGAAGTCGACCCCGAGCGCACCGGCGTAGCCTTCGGCACCGGCATCGGCGGCGTGTGGACCCTCCTCGACGCATGGGACACCCTCCGCGAAAAGGGCCCCCGCCGCGTCCTCCCCATGACCGTCCCGATGCTCATGCCCAACGGCAACGCAGCAGCCGTCTCCATGAACCTCAAGGCACGTGCGGCAGCGCAGACCGTCGTCTCCGCATGTGCATCCTCCACCGAAGCCATGCAGCTCGGCGTCGAAATGATCCGTAGCGGCAAGGCAGACGTCGTCATCGTCGGCGGCTCTGAGGCAGCAATCCACCCGCTTCCCATGGCAGCATTCGCCAAGATGCAGGCGCTCTCCTCCCGCAACGACGAACCCGAAAAGGCATCCCGCCCCTACGACGTCGACCGCGACGGCTTCGTCATGGGTGAAGGCGCAGCAGCGCTCATCCTTGAATCCGAAGAGCACGCCAAGGCACGCGGCGCACGCGTCTACGCGGAACTGGCAGGTACCGGCGTCTCCGCCGACTCCTACCACATCACCGCACCGGACCCCGCAGCACTCGGCGCAACCCGCGCACTGCGCGAAGCCCTCGAAGACGGCAACATCGACCCGAAGACCGTCGTGCACATCAACGCGCACGCCACCAGCACCCCCGCCGGTGACCTGCCCGAAGCAACCGCAATGCACGAAACCTTCGGCGAACACACCAAGAACATTGCCGTCTCCGCAACCAAGTCCATGACCGGCCACCTGCTCGGCGGCGCGGGCGCACTCGAGGCTGTGCTGACCGTCCTGGCTCTGCACCACCGCACCGCACCCTGCACCATCAACCTGGACAACAAGGACCCCCAGATTGACCTGGATGTGGTGACCGAGGCACGCGAGCTGCCCGCTGGTGAGATTGTGGCACTGTCGAACTCCTTCGGTTTCGGCGGTCACAACGCTGTTGTGGCTTTCCGCTCCGTAGAGGACTAGTATCGTTCGCTAGGCCTGTCAAAAGGGCACGTCGGACAATGCTAGCGGGGGAGTGCCCCCTCTGCGGCGCTGGCGCGCCTTGAGGACGGAGCCCCCGCCACGCATGCCCGACGCGCCCTTTATGGGGTTAGTAATAAACAGGGTCGCCTGCGATAGATGTCTATCGTGGGCGACCCTGTTTGCGTATGAAGTTTTATATCCGTGGGTTAGTTGTTTGGAGATAGCGCACCGGACGCCGCTTGCGGGGGAGTGCCCCCTCTTCAGCGCCTGGGGGCGCTTCGAGGACGGAGCCCCCG
>ENA-OWLE01000253-OWLE01000253.1-metagenome-genome-assembly--contig:-NODE-253-length-11524-cov-3.917778_pt1 | contig 11524 bp, 9 predicted proteins | sample MGYA00245345_ERZ651094 | MGnify/ENA primary metagenome ERZ651094 (study PRJEB26857, sample SAMEA4031770) | metagenome | biome: human; feature: oral; material: saliva | place: Philippines | collected 2014 | study... | reverse complement strand
GTAGGGAGATAACCCGTACTCCGCATTTGAATCTTCGAAGGTGAGAGACGGAACGACTCGAACCGGTGTAACGCTATCGCAACTATAAAAGAATTTCGTCAGTCATTGTAGACAGCACAAAACTCCCTCCTTTAAAAGCGAAGAAAATGATTTTAACGGAATTCCTAAAAAGCCGAGGATTTCTAATAGTAGCAGTAACGTGAAAAACATCGAAAGAGAATTATGCGGAGTAGGGAGATAACCCGTACTCCGCATTTGAATCTTCGAAGGTGAGAGACGGAACGGCTCGAACCGGTGTAACGTTACAGCAACTATAAAAGAAATCCGTAAGGATTTTTTTGGAATTATTATTTTACTGATTATATTGATTATATTAACCATTTCCTTCGCGCAACCCCGTTTTCTTGAAAAGCTCGCTCTTTTTCTGTAAACTGTTCATTATATAGGAGGCGCACATGACAATTAGAGACTTTATTCAATTAAGCATTATAAAACCTAATAAAATTTGGACGATTTTACAAAATCCACTGAAGAAAATAAAAGGAATCTTTTTCCTACTCGTATTACTCGTTTCGATTCCTGGATTTATTCGTGCGGGAAAAGATATCGCAAGTATGAATTCGAACTTAGAGATTGTGGCTAAACAGTTTCCGGAATTCTCAATTCAAGATGGTAAGTTATCGGCAGGGGACAATACTGGATTTGTTTTCCGTTCGGATGTATTTAATGTCGTCTTCGACCCTAGTGGGAAGTCAACGGATAATGATGTGACGTCTGAATCTGGACAAGGAATTCCATCCGTTGGGATTTTACAAGACCATATTGTTGTAGATACCATCATCAATACCTCAAAATTTTCTTATGAAGGCTTAAACGGATTCAGTAAAGAAAATGTGCAACAATTTATTAAAGAATTCCAGTCAAAATTGTGGTTAGTATTTATCGGGGTACTAGTAGTTGGATTCATTTATAATACCTTAATGATGTATGTACTGATGATTCTAATTAGTTTTATCGTACGATTATTAACAGCTTTATTTATGAGAGCCTATATTCAAATGCACCCATCAGTATCCAAGCAATTAACAATCTCTGCGATGTTCTTACCGGCAACCATCTATATGGTGATTGGCGTGTTAGGTCTTGGTGGAGGAGTAGGGATGTTTATGTACTTACTAATAACGTCTACCTTCAACTGGCTCCTTGGAATGCGAGAATTCATTGATCAGCAAAATAAAAACAAATAAAAATAACTCTTAGAAACAAGAAAAAGTTTCTAAGAGTTTTTTCTTTAGCCAAAATCCATGAAAAATAAATAGCAGAGATTTAAGAGTAGATTACGAAGAATCTTACGGATCCTATAATCGCAGTAGTGGGGGATGGTATCAAAGATAAATTAAAGGGAGTTAGGAATTGATTCCTTACTCCCTTTTTGAAGATTTGAAGGTGAGAGACCTTAGGCTCGAACCGGTACCCCATTACAGCGATTATAGAAAAATCCGTAAGGATTTGAAGTAATCTACTCGTAAGGGAGTTAGTCTCTACTATTTATTTTTTGTACGATTTTGTCGACGTTGTTTTTGACGGATCTCCTGGCCAAGTTTTTTCTTGTATCCAGGTTTTACTTTTTTCTTCGCCTTCTTGATCATGCCTTTAAGGCGAGGGTCTAAGTCTTTGGATTGCGTATTTTTGCGTTTTTCACGACGAGAGCGGTCATAACTTTCGACAAGCTCGCCATTTTTCAATTCAACCGTTTCAAAAGAAATACCTTTTCCTTCTAATGTTTGGATGGCTTGCTCTTGGTCTGGTGTGTAGAATGTGATGGCTGTTCCTTCAAGACCGTTACGTCCAGTACGTCCAACACGGTGAATGAAGAATTCTAATTCGCCAGGAATTTCTAAGTTGATAACATGAGAAACCCCTTCGATATCAATTCCACGCGCAGCAAGGTCAGTTGCGACAACAAATTGATAATCCATTTGTTGAATTTGTTTCATCACACGGCGACGTTCTCTTGATGGAATATCTCCGTGAATTGTTGCTACTTTGAAGTTATGACTGCGGAGGTCTTTTGTCACTTCGTCAGCTTTTTGCTTTGTATTTACGAAAATAAGGACTAAGTAAGGGTGTCCCATTACCAATAATTGACGAAGAACGTCCATTGGATCTTGTGCCTTTGTGACGAGCAATTGATTTTTAATCGTTGGTGAAACAAGTTGTGTATTCTCGATTTGAATCACCTTTGGATTGCCCAAGTATTTCTTCAAGAATGGTTTAATCTTATCTGGAATCGTAGCAGAGAAAACAGACATTTGTAAGTTTTCTGGCATACGAGAGGCAATCTCATCAACGATTTCTAAGAATCCTAAGTCAAATGTCATATCAGCTTCGTCAACCACCATCATTTGGACAGTTTGAACGAAGAGAGCATTCTCTTGCATTAAGTCGAAAATACGACCAGGCGTCCCAATTACGATATGTGGTTGCGTTTGAGTTAGTTTTGCCACTTGGCGTTTTTTATCGGTACCACCGATACATTTTTCTAATAAGATTTCTGTATCACTAAATGTCAGGAGTTGTGAAGCAACAGCAGTTAATTGTTCTGCGAGTTCTCGGCTTGGAACAGTAATCACTAGTTGCAATTCTTGTCGGCTAGGTTCAATTTTGTTGATGAGTGGTAATAGGAAACTATGGCTCTTTCCGCTCCCCGTTTGCGATTGACCAATCACAGATTCTCCTTTTAATAACAGAGGGATGATGCGTTCTTGAATCGGTGTTGGTTGTGTAAATTTTAAGTCAGCCAATGCGTTTTGTAAATAAGGCTGTAATGCGTAATCTGTAAATTTCATGTTTTCATCTCTTTTCTATCTCTATGTAGCGGGATTATTATACCATAAATTAACACGCTTGGGGGATTTGGGAGAGTGGGCATAATTTTTGCGTATCGTGTTTGTTGGGTGGTATGATGAATGAAGAAAGAAACAGTTTTCATAACTGTATTTAATTTTAGGAGGAATTTAGTAATGACTTATGAATTACCAAAATTAGAATACGCGTTTGACGCATTAGAACCACATTTTGATGCACGTACAATGGAAATCCACCATGACAAACATCACAATGCATATGTTACAAATTTAAACGCAGCGGTAGAAAAACACCCTGAATTATTCGAAAAAACAGTTGAAGAATTAATTAGCGACTTAAACGCTGTTCCAGAAGATATTCGTGTAGCCGTTCGTAACAACGGTGGTGGACATGCAAACCACAGCTTATTCTGGACACAATTATCTCTTGATGGTGCAAAAGCTCCAGAAGGTGCTTTATTAGCAGCAATTAACGAAGCATTCGGAAGCTTCGACGAATTTAAAGCAACATTCGCGCAAGCAGCAGCAACTCGCTTTGGTTCAGGTTGGGCTTGGTTAGTTCTTTCTAACGGAAAATTAGAAGTCGTTTCTACTCCAAACCAAGACAGCCCTCTATCAGAAGGTAAAACTCCATTATTAGGATTAGATGTGTGGGAACATGCATACTACTTAAACTACCAAAACCGTCGTCCAGACTACATTTCAGCATTCTGGAATGTTGTAAACTGGGATGAAGTAGCTCGTCGTTTTGAAGCTGCAAAATAGTCTTTGAAAAACGAAGAACGATGTCTCCTAAGAGGCATCGTTCTTTTTTTGTTTTCGTTTTACTAAAGCGAGAATCAATAGTAGAAGAGAAGCGATACTCATAAGACTTCCTTCCAGTAAGTATGGAGTTGTATAACGATATTCGATGTGGTGAGTCCCTTTGGAAATTGTAAATCCTAGCAAGCTATTAAGAATCTTGTAGGTTTCCACTTCTTGCCCATCTACCCAAACTTTCCATCCAGTTGAATAAGGAATGGTTGTGAGTACGGTGGATTCTTCCAAGGTTGTCATCGTTCCTGCAAAATGAGTAGCAGTGAAAGTTTCCAGTTGTAATTCTTGTTCTTTCGTTTTTTCTAGTCGATCGTTTAAGAGTTGCGCATCCAGTGAGTAAAGGCTCAATTTTGAAAATTCAAATCCATCATTTTTAATCGTAATACGAAGACTTTGAGGTTGGCCTTTTTTATTGTTAGCTACGCTGAGAAGCACAGGTTTAGATTGAACTGGATAGAATGCATATGGCTCTCCATTTAACGTCATTTCCAAGTCTTTTTCTTCCATTGTTCCGGATATTTCTAAGTAAATAGGATCATCTGTTTCAGGAGTAAAGGTGAGCGTAATGCTGCCTTCTTGTTGGCCGTCCTTCAATTGGATGCGTTGGTACACAACAGGAGTCCCACTGATGTTTGCGTATTCTGTGTTGTAAGTGACTCTTGTTAAAATATTTTTTGGACTCGTCGTTCCTGCTAGCGCATTTGCCAATTGGTTTTGCATCGTAATCGGGTGGTTCGTCGGTACCTTCATGGACTTCAGTATGGATTTCATTGGATAAGCAATGGAAAGTACGTTTGGATTGGTAACGATACGTCCTTTGTTAAACGTTGCCACCGTCGAGAAATCTTCCAAGTCTTTCCGTTCCCATCTTTCGTTAAAAGAAGCGTCGGTTGTTGCGACAAATGTGTTCTTAATGCCAAGTAGCGCGTCTGTTAATAAGGTTCCGTTACTGTAGTTGACATAGGCGGTTCCTTGACGGACTCCAATGGCCTCAAAGAATCGTTCCGTTTCCTTTTCAAATGTTGATGAAAAATGCGATACACCATACGTTGGAATATGCAAGCTATCATTTTTCGAACGTAGAGCCGTTTTCTCACTGCGATAGAACTCTCCTTCAGAAGGTCGTAATACCATAGACCAAGTGGATAAAGCCGTTTGATAGTTAGTAAAGTCTGAATGCATCACATAACCTAATCTCGATAGGGTGATGATGCTATTTAATAACAATTCGATAACGACAAGAGATACAAGGAATTTCCTATGAGAGGTTCTCCCGCGTCCGATAAGAATAAGACAATAGAGAATTCCCATGGATAATCCAAAGCCTATCGCAATTTGCCAGCCTTGTAGGTAGTCTTGTGGGAAGAGAATAAATCCAATTCCAACTCCTAATGCAAGGAAGAAATAGGCAAAAGTTTCGAATAAGGAAATGGTTGTTTTTTTCAAAGTTAGTTGATAGCCCAGATAGACTATCCAAAAGCTGAATAAGAATGAAAAGCGGTAAGAATACCAATTCGGAAGTTGTCCCGCATGCCAGAGTTTATCGAAAAACTCAATATTGAAACTGATGAGTAAAACGATGGTGATACCCAATGCATATAGACGTTGCGAAAGTGGGACTGCTCGTTCCTTGAAATAACAAAGAAAACAAAATAGTGCGAGACTTCCTACAAAAATATTCGGATAACCTTTTATCATGTGATCAAAATCAAAACTTCCAATAAAGAGTTTTGAAAGCATCAAGAAAGGATTATATTCTGATTTAAAACTCCATGAAATCGAAGTGGCGGTCCCTTTACTTCCTAGAAGACTATAGAAGGTTGGAAGGAGAATCACCATGATTAATCCAACCGAAATCAGACTATAAAATACAAAACGGCAAAATTGCTTTGCAAAGTCTTTCCAAGAAAAAGTGTCACTCGCCATTAAATAGGCATATGGGAAATAGAGGCCTAAGAAGAGGCAAATCATATATCCAGTATAGTAATTGCTTAAAATAGTGATGGATAATGGAATCACGTAATACAAGGGATTTCTTTGTTTCAGTAGAGCATCCACTCCAAGAATGATAAGCGGAAGTCCAATAAGAGCATCCAACCACATGACATTAAATTGATTCGCTGAAAGATAACTCATGAATCCATAGGAGAGTGCAAATAGCACTGCGGTCATGTTTCTTTGTTTGAATTTCACATCCAGCAACACCGCAAAACTTACCGTACTTAAAACGAGTTTTAAGAAAATAAGGAGTGAAACGCCCATTGCAATTTTGGAAGTGGGAATGAGCAGAAATAGGAGATTAAATGGACTCATTAAATAATATGCCCATAGACTTACCATTTCTCCGCCAATAGACTTCGAAAAGCTATAGAAAAACTGCTCAGGATGATGTAAGAGCGTATCCTTATAGTAACTAAAGAAGTCGACGTATTGTTGCCCAAGATCGATGGTTAGCCATGTTCGATTTCCAAATGGGGTAATCGTAAAAAGTAGGAAAATCGTTAAAATCATTAACGATGGAATCAAAATGCTAAGCGCATAATAAGTCTTTTTAGTCATCAACTTTTGCATGGGGAATCTCCTTTCATTGTGCTACTGTTAGCATAGCATGGAAATGATTAGCCTGCACGAAAAATTAGTCTTTACGTAAAAAAATCTTAAGCATTTATTTACCTTTTTTATAAGGATTAGGGAGGTATTTATGATATACTGTTATGAGTTAATAGATGTTATATGGAGTGTATTATGCTTAATAAAAGAAAATTAAAACAGAAGAAGAAAAAATCACATATTCCATTTCGATTGAATTTATTATTTTTAATTGTATTCTTTTCATTTATTGCCTTGATTAGCCGTTTGGCGTATATCCAATTAGTAAAAGGAGAAGAGTTTGTTGCGCTTGTACAACGTACAGAAACAACAACTGCTAAAAAATCAGTTCCTCGTGGTTCAATTTATGATAGTCAAGGACGTGTCTTAGTAGGGAATAAGCCTAAATTAGCCATTAATTACACACGACCTGTTGATGTTAAAACGTCAACGATGTTAGAAATCGCACAGAAATTAACGACGTTGATTTCTGTGGATGCTTCTGAGTTAAAAGAACGTGACTTAAAGGATTACTGGGTAGCAACAAACCCTGACAAAGTCGATAGCCTTTTAACTGCGGATGAGAAAAAGAAAATTGCGAAAGAAAATATTTCGACGAGTCAAACATATGAAATGCAATTAGCAAATATTCCTGCGGATGAATTAAACTACAGTGACGCAGAAAAACAAGTGATTGCTATTTTTACGAAGATGAATAGTGCGTATGCTTTATCTACTGTTACTTTGAAAAATGAAGGAGTTACAGAGCAAGAGGTTGCCAAAATTAGTGAACGTCTTGGGGAACTTCGCGGGGTAGATATCGATTCAGACTGGGACCGTGAGTATCCAATGGGAGATATGCTAAAGACTATTCTTGGGACCGTATCTTCTGAAAAGACGGGGCTTCCATCAGATAAAGTGAAATCGCTACTTGCACAAGGGTATTCTTTAAACGACCGTGTAGGAACAAGCTATTTAGAAGAGCAATACGAAACAGTATTGAGTGGAACAAAGACAGTCGTGAAGTCACAAACCAATACGAAAGGCGAAGTAGTCAATTCTACTGAAACATATGAGGGTAAAGCCGGCTCAAACCTTGTCTTAACAATTGATACTGAATTCCAAAAGAAAATTGAAGATATTGCAACGAAGTCAGTCGAAGAGATGACGGATCCTACCGCTGACCGTGTGTATATCGTTGTGATGAATCCAAAGAATGGTGACGTTCTTGGGATTACAGGAAAGAAAAAGAAATTTGACGAAAACTTTAATTCAACGGGTATCGAAGACGATGCGCTCGGTGCCATCAATAACTCATTCGGAATGGGGTCTGTTGTAAAACCAGCAACCGTCCTATCCGGGTATATGGATGGAGTTATCACGCTTGAGGATAATACGATCGTTGATGAACCGATTGTGTTCGAAGCGTCTCAACCGAAGAGTTCATGGTTTAACCGTAACGGAAGAATTGAGTTGACAGACTTAGAGGCCTTAGAACGTTCATCAAACGTTTATATGATTAAATTGGCGATGAGGATGGGTGGACAAACAGAATACGAAAAAGGTGGACGATTAAATATTAATCTAAGCCTATTTGATAAACTCCGTGAGTATTATGCACAGTTCGGGCTTGGTGTTCGTACCGGTATTGACCTTCCAAATGAAGGTAAAGGATACAATGGTGGTACAGCCGATGCCTTCTCAGCACTTGACTTCGCGTTCGGTCAGTTTGACTTATACACACCGCTACAATTAGCACAATATATGTCTACCATTGCTAATGGAGGTACTCGTATTGCACCCCGTTTAGTGAAAGAAATTCGTGCAACAAGTCCAAGTGGTGGTATTGGTAATTTAGAAGTTGCTGTGCCAACAAAAATTATGAATTCGCTCCAAGTGAGTACAGAAATCTTAGATCATGTTAAAGAAGGTCTATACCGTGTAACACATGGTGAAAATGGAACTTCTGCTTCAACATTCAGAAACTATTCTCCAGAAGTAGCGGGTAAAACAGGAACTGCCGAAGCTTTCTATTCTGGACCAAATCCAGCTTATAAAAATGAAGCTGTTGAAAACTCAACTTTCATTTCTTATGCGCCATATGATAATCCAGAAATCGTAGTGGCTGTTGTTGCACCATACTTCAAAGATGGTTCACCATCAGACTATGCGGCTAAAGTAGCTAAACAAGTTTATGATGCGTACTTTGCAAAAACAAATAGTTCTGCTACAACGAATGAAGCGACTGTAAACTCACAACTACGACAACAACAAAATAATTAACGTTAAAGAAAAGCTGGGTGGTCGTCTGTGCCACTCAGTTTTTTGCCATTAAAGTTTAGTAAAATCGATTGTTGAAATGCTTAAAACCAATTATAATAAAGCAAAATGGAGGCGAAATTATGGACTTTACAGAAAAAACAATCAAACGAGATATTAAATATTCAGGACGCATTTTTACGGTGACACAAGATATCGTGGAATTACCAAATGGGAAAACTTCTACGAGGGATCTTGTATTCCATACAGGAGCAGTGGCAGTACTTGTCATTCGTGATGGGAAGATGTTACTCGTTCGTCAATATAGAAAACCATTAGAAATGCATTTTTTAGAAATTCCAGCAGGTAAATTAGACTCGAAGGATGAAGTGCCTCTAGAAGCTGCAAAGCGTGAATTAGAAGAAGAAACAAATCTTGTTGCCAAAGAATGGGTGAAGATGATGGAAATGGTCTCAACCCCTGGATTCTGCGATGAGAAAATCACATTATTCCAAGCAAAAAATGTGACGGTTAAAGAAGATGCAAAACCTGCAGATGAGGATGAATTTGTCGAAATCTTATGGATGTCACTCGAAGAAGTGATGCAAAAAATCCAAGCAGGTGAAATCGCGGATGCAAAGACAATTATTGCTGCACAATATGCTTGGATGCATAAAGGAGAATAATCAATGCCAAATGAACCTTTATTAACGAGAAAATCGTATAAAGAGCAATTAGAAAAGCAAAATAGAGAGTTAGAAGAACTAGAAACTAGGCAAGAGCGAAGAGATAGTCGCGGCCGTTCTGTTGAACGCGACGAACAGTTGCACACCCAACGCGAGGAAGAAAGCCTACAAGTACACCGTACGCCAAAATCAGGACTCAGAAAATACAATCATTTCTTAAACGTATGGATTGTTTCAGTCGTAATTCTTTTGGTAATTATACTTGCGATACAGATGTTCTTTTAAGTACCTAATGGGATAAAAGGATAGAATATGAATTTTATTATTAAATAGTGAGATGCTTTTTAAGTTATAGTAAAATACTCACTATATGGTGGTGGATTGAATGAAAGAACTAGTTACTTATTTTAGAAGATTGTTTTCAATGAGTATTAATGTTGTCTATTTTTTGATTTTTAGTTGCATATTACTCATATCGATATTTTCGTATAATTTTGTATATACTTATAAAATAACAATCTCAAATTATAATTTCCTATTATTGATGATGGGGATTATCAGTTTAATATTCTTTGTTATTGTATTTAAAAATCTCAAATTAAGTAATAAAAAACTTTCGTTAATAGCTATTAGTTTATTTATAATACAACTAATTTTAATTTATCATTACTATTTCATTACAGGCTGGGACGTTTTAGAAGTTTTTTCGAATGCACAATTTATAGCAAATAATCAAATTCATTTGTTAAATAATGAATATTATTCAAGGTATCCTAATAATTTATTATTAACTTTTATAATTTCTAAAATCCTTTCCTTTTCAAATTTTATTGGATTAAAAGAGTATGGTTATTTTATTGTTATAGTATGCCAAGCTGTATTAAACATGATTACAGGAGTACTTATATTTAAGGTAAGTAAAAGACTCTTTCAAAATGATTTTTTAAGTATTTTTTCGTATGGAATGTATGTAGTCATATTATGGTTTTCGCCTTGGACTTCGATTCCTTATTCGGATGCAATGGGGCTGATTCTTCCAATTTTTATTTTCTATGTTTATACAACACCTACAAAAAGAGAATTAGGAAGAATAATTAAGGTGATTTCTTTAGGAGGATTAACTGCAATAGGTTATTTTATAAAACCTCAGACAATTATCATTACTATTGCTATATTCTTAGTTACTGTTATATACAAAAAAGTAAAGATAAAAACTAAGTTGAAGTATATTATCATTAGTTTGTTAGCATTTGTAACATTTAGAACAGGTATATCCGTTTTAAATGGAGGAATGGGGTTTGTTCTAAATAAAGAAGCGGAATTTACTTATCATCATTTTGTGAAAATGGGTCTGAATTCTACGACTGATGGGGGATATTTATCCCAAGATGTAATGGACTCTCATAAAATTAATTCGAAAGAAGAACGAATTGAATTTAATAAACAAGTCATCAAAGAAAGAATAAAAGCATATGGTTTGATGGGCTTGTTAAATCATCAAGTAAAGAAAACCTTGAATAACTTCAATGATGGTACTTTTGGTTGGGGACTAGAAGGAAATTTCTATAAAAAAATAAAACCAACAAATTCTTGGTTAGCACAGATCGTTCGAAGTTTCTATTATAAAAACACAAAATTACGTGTAGTGTATGAGGGAATCGTGCAGTGCGCATGGTTGCTCATTCTCTTCTTAATGATTTTTATTTCCTTTTATAAACAAGATGAGAATCGTGAGTATATTTTAGTGTTACAATTATGTTTGATTGGATTTTTTATTTTTGAGTCAATCTTTGAGTCAAGATCTAGATACGCTTATACGTACGTTCCAATCTTTATCATTGTAGCAACTGCAGGCTTAGATGTTTTAAAAAATAAAATACGAATTAATAAGACAGAGTGGAATCATAAAAAATAATTGATTGTTTATTCAGTATTAAAATTTGATACCTCTAAACATGGTTTAAAGACATAAAAAATGATATAGTTATAGTTAAGATGGATATAAAGAGGATTAATAAATGAAATTAAATAGAGTGATTAGAATAGCGTTATGGGTTGTTCCATTTGTGCTATTTTATGCGTATATTTGGCAAAAGGGCTTTGAGTATCCAGTCGTGGATGACATTATGATTAATCAAACAATTTTGTCGCGTGAAAATATGCTATTGCCATATGTAGGAATAGGGTTGTCAACGTTACTCGTTGCTTTACAGAAGATTTTTCAAGGCTGGAACATTTACTTTATTTTTTAGTATTATCTTATTGTGGAAGTATCAGTATTTTTAACGATTTCCTCTATAAGAAAAA
>ENA-OWLE01000249-OWLE01000249.1-metagenome-genome-assembly--contig:-NODE-249-length-11622-cov-14.508256_pt1 | contig 11622 bp, 9 predicted proteins | sample MGYA00245345_ERZ651094 | MGnify/ENA primary metagenome ERZ651094 (study PRJEB26857, sample SAMEA4031770) | metagenome | biome: human; feature: oral; material: saliva | place: Philippines | collected 2014... | reverse complement strand
CTGTACGCTATTCGAAATAATTTTCTAAAAATATGGCACTTTAGAAAATTTTCGAGAACATATTCGGTATGATAGGTGTAGATACACCATCTCAACAACCGATGGGAGAGAGTCGTTATGGCAGAACACGAAAGCCACGCACCGCAGGAGGCAACCGCACAGGTAGCTGCCGTAGGTGCGCGCCATGGTTCCGAACGCCATGAGTCTGATCGTTATGGTTCCGAAGACTCGGTGGAGCAACGTCACCGTAAGATTCTCGTCTTCGCCCACGTGGGGCGCAAAGAAGCACGAGATGCCGCCCGACAGGCGTGCACCCAGCTCTACGAAGCGGGACTCGCACCCGTCATGACTCGCTCCGATCTGGAGACCCTGAGCGAAAACTGGGACGAGCCCGTTCCTGTGCAGGTCGTCCACGAATCCGTGGCGCTTATCGATATTGAACTCGGCGTGGTGCTCGGTGGTGACGGTTCGATTCTTCGCGCCGCCGAAATGGTGCGCCGAACCAGTGTTCCGCTCATCGGTGTGAACCTGGGACATGTCGGCTTCCTCGCCGAATCCGAAGAGAGCGACCTGACCGAAACTGTTCGCTGCATTGTCAACAACGAATACACCGTTGAAGAACGCATGGCGATCGACGTGGAAGTCTGGAACGACGGTAAGCGTGTGCACAGCGACTGGGCGCTGAATGAAGCCAGTGTCGAAAAGGGCAACCGCGAAAAAATGATTGAAGTCATTATTGAGGTGGATTGCCGCCCGCTCAGTAGCTTCGGTTGTGACGGCGTGGTCATGGGAACCCCCACCGGCTCGACCGCCTACGCTTTCTCCGGTGGCGGTCCGGTCGTCTGGCCCGAAGTTGAAGCAATTCTCATGGTGCCGCTCTCGGCTCACGCGCTCTTCGCGCGCCCGCTGGTAGCAGCGCCGACCTCCACCCTGGCGGTAGAGATGATGCCCGGAAACGGCGCCTCCGGCGTGCTCTGGTGCGATGGTCGCCGAACCGTGGAGCTGGACCCCGGCTCCCGTATTGAGGTGCGACGCTCCGAAAAGTCGGTGCTGCTCGCCCGTATCCACCCGGCCCCCTTCTCCGAGCGACTGGTGCGTAAATTTGAGCTTCCAATCCGTGGCTGGCGCGGCCCGCAGGATACCGAGAAGCACTAAAGAAAAGGAATGAACGTTCGTGATTGAGGAAATCCACATTCGAGACCTCGGCATCATCACCGATGCGAGGCTCCCCCTCGAACCCGGATTCTCCGTGCTGACCGGCGAAACCGGCGCAGGTAAAACCATGGTCGTCACCGCCCTCGGCATGCTCCTGGGTGCCCGATCCGATGCATCCAGCGTGCGCAACGGCGCCAAGAGTGCCCTCGCCGAAGCAGTGATTCGCCTGCCCCACGGGCACCGCGCCCTCGAGCTTGCCGAAGAAGCCGGCGGCACCGCCGAAGACATTGACGAACAGACCTCCGAGCTACTTCTGGCACGCACCGTCAATGCATCGGGACGCTCCCGCGCCCACGTCGGCGGTTGCTCCGCGCCCATCGGAACCCTGTCTCAGATTGGTCAGACTCTTGTTGCAGTCCACGGCCAGTCCGATCAGTTGCGCCTCAAATCAGCGGCAGAGCAGCGCCAGTCCCTCGACCTGTACGCCGGTGAAGAGCTAGCCAACCTGCTTGAGAAGTACCGCGAAAACTACGAGCGATACCGCGCCGCCGCCGCAGAGCTGAAGGAAGTACGCGAAAACTCTCGCGCACGCGCCCTCGAAGCGCAGACCCTGCAGGGTGCTCTCGAAGAAATCAGTGCCGTTAACCCGCAGGCCGGGGAAGAAGAAGAGCTCAAAGCCGAAATGGTGAAGCTCATGAACGTTGAAGCGCTACGCATTGCCTCGGCGACCGCCTCGGCGGCGCTCAGCGGTAGCGAATACTCTACCGGCGACGAGCAGAGCGTCATGAGCCTGCTCGATGCAAGCCGCTCCGCGCTACAGGCGCAGGCAGACGCTGACGAAGAGCTTGCCTCCCTCGCGGCGCGCATCAACGAATTGTTGATTCTTGCCACCGATATCTCCTCGGATCTGTCCTCCTACATGGCTTCCTTGGATGTTGAAGGCCCCGAACGTCTGGCGCAGGTGCAGACTCGCCGCGCCCAGCTGGCGACCCTCACCCGCAAGTACGGTGCCGATATTGCCGAAGTGCTCGACTGGGCCGAAGAATCCCGTGCACGCCTTGAGACCCTGGTGGATGATCCGCAGCGACAGGAAACCCTGGAAACCGAGCTGGTACAGCTACGCAAGGTGCTCGGTGCCCAGGCAGAAGAGCTGACCGCCCTGCGCCGTGCCGCCGCGCAGAAACTGGCGGATGCCGTCAGCGAGGAGCTCACTGCTCTTGCCATGCCGAACGCCTCCCTGGTCGTGGAGGTAGCCGAAGCTGAAAAGTTCTCGGTGCACGGCCGAGACACCGTGACCTTCATGCTGGCACCGCACCGAACCGCCGTGCCGCGCCCGCTCGGTAAGGGTGCCTCCGGCGGTGAGCTCTCCCGCGTGATGCTCGCCCTGGAGGTAGTGCTCGCCGAAGTGGACCCCGTGCCCACCTTTATCTTCGATGAGGTGGACTCCGGCGTGGGCGGTAAGGCCGCTATCGAAATCGGTCGCCGCCTTGCCATGCTCGCCCGACACGTGCAGGTTCTGGTGGTTACCCACCTGCCGCAGGTTGCCGCCTTCGCGGACCAGCACATCCTTGTGCTGAAAAATGATGACGCGTCCCTCTCGAAAGTCAAGGTACTTTCCGAAGAGGAACGCGTGGTGGAGCTGGCGCGAATGCTCTCCGGGCACGATCAATCAGAATCGGCACGAGAGCACGCCCGCGAGCTGTTGGCTGCCGGTCGAGACGTGCCGCAGGGGCGCTGAAACTGACGGCAAACCCGCGGGAAAAAGCATGAGGAAAGTGCCGGCAAAAGCGCCGAAAGGTGGCATCTTTCGTACCAAAGGCCATCAAAGGGGGCTGAAGCGCGTGAGCGTACCTCGGAAAAGCGTACATCGGAAAGTTGCCAGCACAGCCCGTGCCGGTGACTAACAGCGGCGCATGGAGCGCAGAGGATGTGAGATACTCTGTGAATGCTCCTACACCTGCTTCTACACGGCGCGGCGGGAATAATAAATCCCCGGCTCCGTTTACAGTGGTGATAAGGACAAATAGGGGAGGGAAAGCCGTCTGAGAGAATCCTCTCGCGGCATAACCCTCTGCTTGGATAGCAGACAAGAAAATGGTAGGCTTGAATTCCGTGGTGAATGAAAAAAATAACGCTCTGAACGCGTCCTCTAACGACAAGGTAACCCGCCAGATTTTCGTGACCGGCGGCGTTGCATCTTCTCTCGGTAAGGGCCTGTCGGCCTCTTCCCTCGGTCAGCTTCTTCGCGCACGTGGCCTCTCTGTGACCATGCAGAAGTTCGACCCCTACCTGAACGTCGACCCCGGTACGATGAACCCCTTCCAGCACGGTGAAGTCTTTGTCACCGACGACGGTGCTGAAACCGACCTCGACATCGGACACTACGAGCGCTTCCTGGACGAAAACCTCGACCAGTCCGCTAACGTGACTACCGGCCAGGTCTACTCCTCCGTCATCGCAAAGGAACGTCGCGGCGAATACCTCGGCGACACCGTCCAGGTTATCCCTCACATTACCGACGAAATCAAGGCCCGCATGCGTCACGCAGCGGAAATTGACAACGCACCCGACATCATCATCACCGAAATCGGTGGTACCGTCGGTGATATTGAGTCCCTGCCCTTCATGGAAGCAGCACGCCAGGTACGCCGCGATGTTGGCCGCAAGAACGTCTTCTTCCTGCACGTCTCCCTGGTGCCTTTCATCGGCCCCTCCGGCGAGCTCAAGACCAAGCCGACCCAGCACTCCGTCGCAGCGCTGCGCGGTCTGGGCATCCAGCCTGACGGTCTGATTCTGCGCTGTGAGCGTGAGGTCCCCGTATCGCACCGTACCAAGATCGGTAACGCATGCGACGTGGACAGCGACGCAGTCATTTCCTGCGCCGACGCACCCAGCATCTACGACATCCCCAAGACCCTGCACAGCCAGAAGCTCGACGACTACATCCTCGACTACTTCGGCATTGAGGCTCCCGCACCGGACTTCACCCAGTGGGACCGCCTGCTCGACGCAGTGCACCGCCCCGCAGCAGAGGTCAACGTTGGCTTGGTCGGCAAGTACATCGACCTGCCCGACGCATACCTGTCCGTTTCCGAGGCTCTGCGTGCCGGCGGTTTCGCAAACAACGTGAAGGTCAACATCAAGTGGGTTGCAGCCGACCTGTGCGCAACCGACGAAGATGCAGACCACCAGCTGCGCAACATGGACGCAATCCTCGTGCCCGGCGGCTTCGGCATCCGCGGCCTGGACGGCAAGATCGGTGCCCTCAAGTACGCACGCGAGCACAAGATCCCGACCCTGGGCATCTGCCTCGGCCTGCAGTCCATGGTCATCGAGTACGCACGCAACGTACTGGGCCTGCGCGAAGCATCCTCCACCGAGTTCGACCCGGAAACCTCTGTGCCGGTCATCGCAACCATCGAAGAGCAGAAGCAGTTCGTCGAAGGTGCAGGCGACCTGGGCGGCACCATGCGCCTGGGCCTGTACAAGGCAAACCTTGTTCCCGGCTCCCAGGTTGCTAAGGCATACGGCGCAACCGAGGTTGCAGAGCGTCACCGCCACCGCTACGAGGTGAACAACGAGTACCGCGAGCAGCTTGAAGAAGCAGGCCTGCTCATCTCCGGTACCTCCCCGGACTCCTCGCTGGTCGAGTACGTGGAGCTGCCCGCAGAGGTACACCCCTACTACGTGGCAACTCAGGCACACCCCGAGTACCGTTCGCGCCCGACCCGCCCGCACCCGCTCTTCTCCGGCCTGATTAAGGCTGCCCTGGAGCGTCGCGGCGCCTAACCTCTAGGCACAAACGTTCAGCATCCCGCTCACCCCGCACAGGGGTCAGCGGGATGCTTTCGTTTAAACCGAACGTGCTTGAAACCGTGCCCGCACCTGACGCGCCGAACGTAACGGGGCGAAGAAGCCGCCTACAATGAAAGAATGAGCAACAACCAGCAGATTATTGATGCACCTTCCGAACGCACCATCCGCACCCGCACCGTGAAGTACAGCGGCTACGTGATCGAAACGACCGTTGAAGAGTACGAACTCAACGAAAACACCGTGCTGACCCGCGACGTCGTGGAAATGCCCGGCGCCGTCGCCGTAGCGGTCCTCAACGATAGCAACGAGCTGCTGATGCTCAACCAGTACCGCCACCCGGTGCGCATGAACCTCTGGGAAGTACCCGCTGGCCTGCTCGACATCGACGGTGAAGACCCCCTGGTCGCCGCGCAGCGTGAACTCGCCGAAGAAGCAGACCTGCAGGCAGGCACCTGGCACGCTCTGACCGACTACTTCAGCAGCCCCGGTGCAAGCAGCGAAGCAGGCCGCGTCTACCTGGCACGCAACCTCTCGGAACTGCCTGCCGAAGAACGCAGCGAACGCACCGAGGAGGAAGCAGAAATGACCTACCGCTGGGTGCCCCTCGCCGACGCAGTACAGCTGGTACTGGGCGGAAAGGTTCACAACGCGCTCGCCATCCAGGCGGTACTCGCGACCTACGCGGCGGCGCAGAACAACTTTGAAGGCCTGCGCCCTGCCGAGGACGGCTGGGAGTTCCACCCCTACATGGGGAAGCGCCGCGAAAAGCCGGAGAGCTTCCGCAACCACTAAGATACGGAACACGGAGGCGGGGGAGTAGCCCCGCCTACGGCAAGCCCGAATACCAAGAGAACCTACCAAGAGAACCGACAGAGGAGATAGCGTGAAGCAGGCAAAAAGCACGGCGAGCAAGGCACCCCGCGGCGCGGGTCTGCTCGGTGCGCCCTCTTCTGTCGGTTCCTCCGTGCTGGGCTCTTCCGTCCTGGGTTCTTCCCATCAGGAGGCGCAGACCCCGCTACAGAAAGCCATTGATCAGTACCTCATCCACCTGCGCGTGGAGCGAGGAAGCAGTGAACACACCATCGCCTCCTACGCGCGTGACCTGCGACGATACAGCGCCTACATGGCGACCCTCGGTGTGATTGACCCCGAACGTATCACCACCGCGCAGGTTCGCTCCTTCATGCGGGAACTCGCCGCCCCCACCGTGCCCCTAGCCGGATTCGTTGCCGGATTCGACGCGGGGGAGAAGAACAACCAGAACGCGCAGGACTCTCAGGAAGCACAGGAAGAAGCCGCAGAATCGCTGGCGCTGATGATCGCCTCCGAATCGGGGCGAGGTGCTGGAACCGGGCGTACAGGAAGCGGGCGCGCCGGAAAAGGGCGTGCCGGAAAAGAACACTCCGGACAGTCGGGGAAAGCCGGGGACCCAGAAAAAGAAACGCCAACCGCAGGGGGTGCGCCGAGCCTGCCTCTGCCCTTGGGCCCGAACTCCATCGCCCGCACCATGGCGGCAGTCCGCGGCGCACACGCCTTCTGGGTCTCCGCGCTCATCGCGCCCACCGACCCCGCCGCACCGGTCACCCCGCCCAAAAACGTTAAGCGCCTACCCAAAGCAGTTAGCGTAGAAGACATCCAGCGGCTACTTGCCGTACCCGACCGCGAAACCGCCACCGGGCTACGCAACCGAGCCATACTCGAATTCCTCTACGCCACAGGCGCGCGCGTGAGCGAAATGCTCAACGCCGATATCGACGACGTGCACTTCGAGGGAACCCTCACCGATGAAGACGGCAACCAGATTACCCTGCCCGGCTACGTCCGACTCTTCGGCAAAGGAAACAAAGAACGCCTCGTACCCATCGGAAGCTACGCCCAAAAAGCAATCCAAGAGTACCTGGTGCGTGCCCGCCCCTCCCTCGTGGCGCACGGTAAAGGCACCGCCGCGCTCTTCGTCAACGGGCGAGGCGGCAGGCTCGGACGCCAAGGTGCCTGGCTCATCCTCAAAGAAGCCGCCGAAGCCGCCGGGCTCAGCTCCGACTTCTCACCGCACTCCATGCGCCACAGCTTCGCAACGCACCTGCTGCAGGGCGGCGCCGATATTCGCGTGGTGCAAGAACTGCTCGGGCACGCCTCCATCGCCACCACGCAGGTGTACACCAAGGTCACGCCCGAGGGGCTCATGGAGGTGTACCGCATGGCGCATCCGCGTGCCCACGAACGGGGATAAAAGCCCGTCAAACCGCGGAACAGCCGCTCTTGAGGTAACCTTATAGACAACGCTTAAACTTTAAAACTTCGAATTCATTGATGAAGGTGAACCATTGACTGAAGCTCAGGCTCAAGAACTCGGCCCCACCGGCCGGCCCCTGCGCGTATACCCCGACCCGGCTCCGCTGAGTAGCCACGGTCCCGCCCGCATTATCTCTATGGTGAATCAGAAGGGCGGCGTGGGTAAGACCACCTCCACCATTAACCTGGGCGCGGCACTGGCAGAATGCGGCCGTAAGGTGTTGCTGGTCGACTTCGACCCGCAGGGTGCTCTCTCCGCCGGTTTCGGTGCGAACCCGCACGAACTGGACCTGACCGTCTACAACGTCATGATGGACCGCAAGGTCGACATCAAGGACGTCATCCTGCCCACCGGCGTGGAGAACATCGACCTGCTGCCCGCCAACATTGACCTCTCCGCAGCTGAAGTTCAGCTGGTCAACGAAGTGGCTCGCGAGCAGGTTCTCGCCTCGGCGCTGCGCAAGGTCCGCGACGAATACGACGTCATCCTTATCGACTGCCAGCCTTCCCTAGGCCTGCTGACCGTCAACGCGCTGACCGCATCCGAAGGCGTCATCATTCCGCTGATTTGTGAGTTCTTCGCGTTGCGCGCTGTCGCGTTGCTGGTCGACTCCATCGAGAAGGTTCAGGATCGTCTGAACCCCGACCTCGAAATCTCCGGCGTACTTGCCACCATGTTCGATGCCCGCACCATCCACTCCAAGGAAGTTTTGGCGCGCATCGTGGACGCATTCGGGGACAAGGTCTTCGACACCGTCATCAAGCGCACCGTGAAGTTCCCGGACGCATCGGTGTCCGCTGAGCCGATTCTCAGCTACGCCTCCAGCCACCCTGGCGCGGAAGCATACCGCCAGGTGGCACGCGAACTGATCTACAAGGGTGGCGCACGCTAAAGCCCCCACCTATACGCCCTCTGCTGAGGTGACTCTCACCCTTGAGCCACGCCGGCAGAGGGCGTATAATTGTGTGGATTCTAAAGACCCCGCACGCTGCTTACGCCGCAGAATAGGCGAACTAGAAGCCGCATCTGAGACGGCGCCAACAAAGCCGGACCAGCAAAGCCGGGGAGAATAAACCTAAGGAGAATAGGTCATTTATGACCACGAACGTCGCTGCCGTGAGGGTACCGACACCGAACGCAGACACCGCCGCCCCCTCCCGGACTGAGGGCCGCGGCCTGCAGAACCCGGAACGCGGTTTCACCCTCACCCTCAGTAATTTTGAGGGTCCCTTTGATCTTCTACTGACCCTAATTTCGCGCCGCAAACTCGACATTACCGACGTGGCGCTCGCGGAGGTCACCGACGAGTTCCTCGCATACCTGCACGCCCTCTACGCCGAGGGCACCGAACGTGCACTCGACGAAGCCAGCGAATTTCTGGTCACCGCCGCAACCCTGCTGGAACTCAAGACCGCGCGCCTGCTCCCGCAGCATCGTGAACCCCTCGAAGAGGACGTGGCACTGCTGGAGGCGCGCGACCTGCTCTTTGCCCGTCTGCTGCAATACCGCGCCTACCGCGAAGTCGCCGATATTTTTGCTGAACGTTGGGCACAAGAAGCGCAGCGTTTTCCCCGTGCGGTAGCCCTCGAAGAACGATTCGCCCAGGCGCTACCCGAGCTGGTCTTTACCGGAGGCGCCGAAGAGTTCGCCCGCATCGCCGCAGCAGCGCTGAGCCGAACCCCCAAAGAGCCCGAACCGGAACCCGAAGAAATCGTTGAAGAGCTCAACGAGCACCTGCACGTTCCGCTCACCACCATCGCGGCTGAAGAACACTACATTCTGCACAGCCTGCTCGATACCGCGGCGCGGGAACTGAGCTTCGCCGAATTGGTTCAAGGATCCGGTGAACTAGAAATTGCGGTGGTTCGTTTTCTTGCCCTGCTTGAGCTCTACAAAGAAGGCGCCCTGCACGTGGAACAGGACGAACCGCTCGGAGCCATTCGGGTACGTGCGAGCGTGAGCGCTGCACAGTTCGTGATTCGCGACGAAACAGATACTCAGGATGCGCACGAAATCGGTGAAACGCCTGAATCGCATGAAGTGTCACCCGAAGTGAACGAGGACCCGGTAGAGGAGGATTATGAGTAATCACGGCTCACGCTTTGACCGTGAATTCACCCCTGACGACCTTGCCATCGTGAACATGGGCTACTGGGATCCGAACGCTGATGAGGATTCGGAACAGGCTGACTCTGCGCCGGTAGAGGCTGAGATCTCAACGCCTGCTGAGGCTGAGCACGAGGTAGCCGTGGCGCCTCTGGCTGAGGTTACCGAAGAGGTTAAGGATGCTGAAGCCGCCGAAACGGTAGAGGACTTAGACCGTTCCGAGGAATCGCAGGAACCTGCGCCCCGCGCAGAGAAGAAACCTGCGAAGATTCCGGCGGGAGGCCCCTCCACCGCACCCAGCATGGCGGTCGATGCCGAAGCCGAATTCTCCAAGGTCGAGGCAATCCCCGGCGGCGTCAAAAGCGCCATCGAAGCGATCCTCGCCGTTGCCGAAGCGCCCGTGAGCGTGCATGAACTCTCCGCCGCGCTCATCGTCAGCGAACGAGCCGTTGAGCACGCGCTCGACCAGCTGTACCGCGAGTACAACGGCGAAGAAAGCGGCTACGGAGAAGACGAAAACCGGGTGGCACCCGAACCGCGCGGATTCCAGCTGCGGAACATCGCAGGAGGCTGGAAGCTCTACGCCCGTGACGACTTCGCCCCCTGGGTGGCGCGCTTCGTGACCCGCTCCAAGAGCGCGACCCTCAGCAAGCCCGCCTACGAGACACTCGCCGTGATTGCCTACCAGCAGCCGGTGACCAGGGCGAGGGTAGCCTCCATCCGTGGCGTGAACGCGGACGCGGCAATCCGTCAGCTGCTCCAACGGCAACTGATTCGTGAGGCCGGTCGTGAAGCCGGAAGCGGCGCGACCCTCTACGAAACCACGGAGCTGCTGCTGGCGAAGCTCGGGTTGAACTCCCTGGAGGAGCTGCCGGCGCTCGCGCCCTTCCTGCCCGATGACACGGAAGCCGCAGTGCTTGCCGAGGGCAACGACTAAGACAACGAATCAATAAGACGAAGGAACGTTCGGGAAAAGCCTGAAACGTTCGCACTATACGACAGAAAAGAGAAGAACACCATGGCATATGGAAACTCCTCCCGCGGCGGCCGCTCTGCATCCGGTCGCCCCCAAAACTCTCGCGGTGGCCGTCCCGGCGCCGGTCGTCCCGGTCAGGGCGGCAAGCCCGGCGCTAAGGGCGCAGGCGCACGCGGCGGTCGTCCCGGCGCACCGAAGAGCGGCGCAGGCAAGGGCGGCGCAAAGGGCTTCGGCGCAAAGGGCTTCGGCGAGAAGAAGTTTGGCGAGAAGAAGTTCGGTGCAGGCCGCGCAGGTTCCGGTCGAGGCCGCGGCACCGAACTGCCCAAGCGCGAACGCCGCGCACCGGGCCGCCCCTACCGCTCCGGCGAAGCCTTCGCAAACGAGCGCGGCGAATACCGCGTCAGCAACTACGCTGGCCCGCACCGCCCCCGCCGCCCCCGCAACGCCCCGGTAGACCACTACGAGTTCTACGACCACGACGGCGTGCGCCTGCAGAAGCTGCTGGCTCAGGCCGGTGTGGCATCCCGCCGCGTCTGCGAAGAAATGATTACCGAAGGCCGCGTCACCGTCAACGGTGAAGTCGTGACCGAGCTGGGTGTGCGCGTGGACCCCTCCAAGGTGACCGTGCAGGTGGACGGCATGACCGTTCAGACCAACGACAAGCTCGTCTACATGGCATTCAACAAGCCCGCCGGCGTGGTCTCCACCATGGAAGACCCCGAAGGCCGCCCCTGCATCTCTGACTTCCTGCGTTCCTCCATGAGCGAGCGCGTGTTCCACGTGGGCCGCCTGGATGTTGAAACCGAGGGTCTGCTGCTGCTGACCAACGACGGCGAACTGGCGAACCGCCTCACCCACCCCTCCTACGAGGTGCCCAAGACCTACCTGGTGCAGGTTCCCGGCCCGATGGAGCCCGGCATCGGCGCAGCCATGAAGAAGGGTATTCGCCTGGAAGACGGCGTGACTCGCGTGGACGAGTTCAAGCTGGTGGACTCTACCCCCGGCCACGTGCTTGTTGAGGTGACCATCCACTCCGGTAAGAACCGCATCGTGCGCCGCCTCTTCGACGCCGTCGGCTACCCGGTTGAGCGCCTGGTGCGCGTTGAGATGGGCCCGATCCGTATTGGTTCGCAGAAGCAGGGCACCGTCCGTAACCTCTCCAAGGTCGAAATCGGTCACCTGCTCGCTTCGGTGGACATGTAATAACGCTAAGGAGTTGTCATGAGCTCGCCCGCTGAGCTTTCCGCATCTGAGCTGCCCATGGACTCAACGCTGA